>Ga0326728_10000313_pt1 | contig 196678 bp, 186 predicted proteins | sample MB3enrmetagenome_FD_207602 | JGI IMG/M metagenome (GOLD analysis project Ga0326728, IMG submission 207602) | Lab enriched peat soil microbial communities from McLean, Ithaca, NY, United States - MB31MN | ecosystem: Environmental > Terrestrial > Soil > Wetlands > Peat | place: USA: New York... | reverse complement strand
TCAGCAAGTTAACCTTAAAACCACCGGATCGGCTGCGGCTCCGGCTGTCGCCGCTTTGGGAGATTTTGGCGGCGGTTCCAATTTCCAGACAGCAGTAGATGATCATTCGTTGTGGCCTTTTTCAGGAGTAATGACTGGATGCGTTCAGAATTCGTCCGCAATAACCGCTGGTACTGCACAATATACGGATGATGGCGGCTCGGGGCATGGCGGCGGCCCGGTGGGCATAGCGAACACCGCTACCGAGTATTACTTCTACCAGGTGCTCTCTGTTAATTGACCCCTGTACGGCTTGAGATTCATCCCAGGGCTGAGTCGGGTGGATGTTTGTTGTAATAATGTCTTACCGCGACATGCGATGGTGTGTTAAATATAAGCCCTAGTTAAAAGGGGGGGATGAGTCGTCTGATGTTAGATGACCATAAGAGTATTGCTTCACCTGCAGTCAGAAGCCGAATTCGGCCAAGAGGCGACGCCGGTATCGCGATCGGCCCTATTCTGTTTGTCATTGCTATCTTGGGTCTTCTCGCGGCGGCCATCGCAGCCGGCAGCGGCTCGTTCACCTCGAGCACGACGGCGCAGAGCAATACCACAAAAGCCAACGCGCTGATCGACATCGGCCAAAACACAAAGGTCGGCATGGACAGAGCTATGGCGGCTGGTGGTTACGACCCAACGATGATCGTCGCCGATCCTTCCAAGACAGGAAACGCATGGGATTTATATGCGCCAACAGGCGGTGGCGTTGCGCCGCCTTCCACGGTCATGGCGTTAGGCGGTGGTTCTGGGACGTATGACACATGGATGTATCCGCTGGTTCTTGTAAAAAATATTGGCAGCCAGGCGGCCGGGGCCGGGAACGGGTGCAGGTTGATGGTGCTTCCCGTGTCGCTTGGCGTATGTCAGCAAGTTAACCTTAAAACCACCGGATCGGCTGCGGCTCCGGCTGTCGCCGCTTTGGGAGATTTTGGCGGCGGTTCCAATTTCCAGACAGCAGTAGATGATCATTCGTTGTGGCCTTTTTCAGGAATAATGACTGGATGCGTTCAGAATTCGTCCGCAATAACCGCTGGTACCGTAGGCTATACGGATGATGGCGGCTCGGGGCATGGCGGCGGCCCGGTGGGCATAGCGAACACCGCTACCGAGTATTACTTCTACCAGGTGCTCTCTGTTTATTGACCCCTGTACGGCTTGAAATTGGTCTAAGTATCTTTGGGTATAGCGATAAGCTATACGGATGATGGCTCACCGGGCCATGACGGCGCCTCGGCGGCCATAGCAGAAACCGGGACCCATTATTACTTCTACCAGGTGATCGGTATCCAGTAGCTGATTCTTTGTTCTCACCAAAAGAGGTTTTTTGCGGTGCAGCGAAGCGAATATATATATGTGTACTTTACAAACGTCTTGCCATTATGCATACGTTAGCTTAGTAGTGACTTTTCATCGGGGAGGTTATTATGAGTCGTATCCTTATGGATAATCGCGGCCCGGCCCTCCTGTATGGGGGCGGAAACGGGCATCGGCCAAGAGGCGATGCTGGCATCGCGATCGGTCCTATTCTGTTTGTCATCGCCATACTGGGTCTTCTTGCGGCGGCTATCGCTGCCGGTAGCGGTTCATTCTCATCGAGCACGACTTCGCAAGCCAGCGCTACAAAAGCTACGGCGCTGATCGAGATTGGCCAGAACACAAAAGTCGGCGTTGACCGGCTTATGGCGAACCAGGTCGACCTGACGACCATGATTATCGATCCCCTCAAGACAACGAGTGCCTGGCATTTATATTCACCGACTGGCGGTGGTGTTGCGGCGCCTTCCGCGACCATGGCGCTCAACGGTGGTACTGTGGCGAGCGATGCGTGGAATTACCCCCTGGTTTATATACCGGGTGTTGGCACGTCTTTGGGAGTCAGGATGATGGTGCTTCCCGTGGCGCAGGGCGTATGCGACCAGGTTAACCTGAAAGCCAACGGTCAATCGACTCCAGCCGTCGCTGCTTTAGGAGATTTTGGGGCCAACGGCACCGCGTTAAACGATTTTGCCACCTGGCCTTTCACAGGAAAGTCGGTCGGATGCGTCATGAATTCGACTCCGGCGACGGCTGGGGCTGCAACGGATACTACGGATGATGGTACCCTGGGGCACGGCGGCGTCGGGGTGGGCATAGCTGAAACCGGAACACAGTATTACTTCTTCCAAGTGATCGGTATTCAGTAACCGTTCGCCGGATTTCATTCGCGGCTGCTGCCTTGCTTTGCCTACATTGTCGGCTTAATATTGCCCCCTCATCGGGGAGGTTATTATGAGTCTTGCGCCTATAGACGATCGTGACGGGTTTATTTGGTTTGACGGCAAACAGGTGCCTTGGCGTGACGCAAAGATCCACGTTCTGACGCATGCGCTTCATTACGCCGGCGCGGTTTTCGAGGGCGTGCGGGCCTATGGCGGCAAGGTGTTCAAACTGCGCGAACACACCGAACGGCTGATTCGCTCCGCCGAAATTCTCAACTACAAAATTCCCTTTACGGCTGATGAAATCGATGCGGCTTGCATCGCCAACCTTAAGGCCAACAATCTGACGGACGGCTACCTGCGTCCCGTCGCCTGGCGCGGGAGCGAGGCGCTTGGCGTATCGACGCATGGGCATACGATCCACCTTGCGATTGCCTGTTGGGAATGGCCGTCGTATTTCTCGCCAGAGTTGCGCGCCAAAGGCATCAAGCTGATCATTAGTCCGTGGGCGCGTCCGGCGCCTAACGCCGCGCCGACGACGGCGAAGGCTTCAGGCCTCTACATGATTTGCACGCTTAGCAAGAACATGGCCGAAGCGCAGGGCTTCAGCGATGCGCTGATGCTTGACTGGCGTGGGCAGGTGGCGGAAACGACCGGCACCAATTTCTTCATGGTAAAGGACGGCCAGCTCCATACGCCGAAAATCGAATGCATCCTCAACGGCATCACGCGCCTGACGGTGATGGATCTTGCCCGTCAGATGGGCATCACGGTCATCGAACGCGCTATCTGGCCGCAGGAATTGAAAGACGCCGATGAAATCTTCATCACCGGCACGGCCGCCGAAGTGACGCCCGTCGGCCAAATCGCCGACTGGACCTTCACGCCCGGCCCCATCACGAAGAAGCTCAGCGAAGCGTATGAGAAGTTGACGCGAGGGTAGGTCCTAAAAAACAACGTCATTCCGGACAATTTTCTCTTCGCTCCTTCTTGGGAGCGAAAGAAAATTGATCTGGAATCCAGTTCCTGTTTTCGCCGGAGCAATCTTGCGTATTGAGGGACTGGATTCCGGATCAAGTTTCCTTGTCACTTGCGCCCCGAAAGGATTTGCTGAATTTATAATTTTGTTCTTGGCGCAAGTGACAAGGAAACTTGTCCGGAATGACGTTGAGATTAAGTGGCTTTAAACTTCTCCACTTCCTCATCGGGAATATCGAAGTTGCCGATGACGTCCTGTACGTCATCATCATCATCTATAACGTCGAGCAGCTTCAGAAGATTTTGTGCCGCTTCGCCCGTAACGGGAATGGTGTTCTTCGGATTCCATGTCAGTTTGGCGCTGGCGGGTTCGCCGAATTTCGATTCCAAAGCATCACGCACGGCGCCGAAATCATCGACGCTCGTTGTGACAACATGTTGTTCCGCATCGGACTCCACATCGTCGCCGCCGGCTTCAATGACGGCTTCCAGCATGGCGTCGGCGCTGGCTTTCGCGGCGGGATAGACGATCTCGCCCACGCGGTCGAACATGAAGCTGACCGAATTGGTTTCGCCGAGCGTGCCGCCGTTTTTCGTCAAGGCGGCGCGAACTTCGGATACCGTGCGATTGCGGTTGTCGGTCAGCGCCTCGATGATCAAAGCACAACCGCCGGGGCCATAGCCCTCATAGCGGATCGCCTCATAGTTGGCCTTGTCGTCGCCGCCGGGCTGCGCGGCCTTAATAGCGCGCTCGATCCGTTCGCGCGGCATGTTTTTTCCGCGAGCGTCAATAATGGCAGCGCGCAGGCGCGGGTTGTGAGCCGGATCGGGCGAGCCGAGTTTGACGGACACCATGATTTCACGCGCGATCTTGTTAAAAATCTTCGCCTTCTTCGCGTCGCTCGCACCTTTCGAGTGCATGATGTTTTTTGAATGGGAATGTCCGGACATTTTCGGGACTCGGGGTTCGGGACTCGGGATTCGTTGTTAGGGATTAGAAATCAGTTTCCTTTCTAAAGAAGCATGTAATTTGTTCAGCATGCGCCCGACATGATCGACAATTTCTAACAAGGATTGTGATTGCTCTTGAGACATGTAACCAAGACGTTCTCCGATTATAAGCTGGGTTTCAAGCTCGGCGATAGAACCTGAAGCGATGTTAATAAAACGCATAAAATCGCGTGTTGTGCGTTTGGCGCGCCCTTCAGCGATGTTCGACGGAACGGAAATAGCCGCTCGTCGCATTTGGTTGGTCAGCGTATAGGTTTCATCTTTAGGGAATGTCTTTGTAATCAAATATATGGAGGAAACCAAGTCCATAGATTTTTGCCATACATCCATATCTTTATGTGTGCATATGCTCATTTCTCCTCCTCCCGAATCCCGAGTCCCGAACCCCGAGTCCCTACACATTAAACCTGAAGTGAAAGATATCGCCGTCCTTGACGATATAATCTTTTCCCTCCATCCGCAACTTGCCGGCCTCGCGCGCGCCGGCCTCGCCGCCCAAGGCCACATAACTGGCGTAGTCGATGGTTTCGGCCTTGATGAATCCGCGTTCAAAATCCGTGTGGATGACGCCTGCGGCTTCGGGCGCTGTGGCCCCGCGACGCACCGTCCAGGCCTTGGATTCCTTGGGGCCTGCGGTGAAAAACGTCAGGAGATCGAGAAGCTTGTACCCCGCGCGGATCACGCGGTTGAGGCCGGGTTCGGACAGGCCAAGGGCTTCCAGATATTCTTTTTTGTCCTCTTCGCTCGGCAGCACGGCCACTTCGGCTTCGATCGCCGCCGCGATAACCACGCATTCCGCGCCTTCGGCCTTGGCTTTCGCCTGTAACTTTTCCGACAATGCGTTGCCGGTCGCGGCGTCGCTTTCGGCGACATTCGCCACATAAAGAACGGGCTTCGCCGTAATAAGCTGAAGCTGCTTGAAGATTTTTTGTTTTTCGGGAGAGAGCGTCGGCAAAACCGTGCGGGCAGACTCGCCGCGTTGAAGCGCAGCAACGGCGGGCTCCATCACCGCAATAAGTTCTTTGGATTCCGCATCGCCGCCTTTGGCTTTTTTCTGCGCGCCGATCAGGCGTTTTTCGAGGCTTTCAAGATCGGCCAGCATCAATTCCGTCTCAACCGTCTCCGCGTCGCGAACGGGATCGATCGTGCTTTCAACGTGCGTGACATCGCCGCCCTCGAAACAGCGCAGCACATGGATGATGGCATCGACCTCGCGGATGTGGGCGAGAAATTTGTTGCCGAGGCCTTCGCCCTTCGCCGCGCCGCGCACAAGGCCTGCGATATCGACGAACTCAAGCTGCGTCGGCACGATTTTAGCCGAGTTGGCGATGGCCGCGAGTTTGTCCAGCCGTTCGTCCGGCACGCTCACGCGGCCTACGTTTGGCTCGATGGTGCAAAAAGGATAATTGGCCGCCTGCGCGGCCGCCGTCGCCGTCAGCGCGTTGAAAAGCGTCGATTTCCCGACATTCGGCAAGCCGACAATACCGCAGTTGAAGCCCATGATTGTGTCCTAGAGACTTATTGTTTGAACTGGTATCAAATAGGGAAAAAAGGAGGACAAAACAACATGTTTGACGTGCCGAACATCCTTTTCGACCTCGATGGCACGCTCAGCGATCCGGCGGAGGGTATTATTAACAGCGTTCGATATGCGCTTGAACGCGTTGGGTTCCCTTGTCCTCCGCCGGAGGAGCTGGCGCGGCATATCGGGCCGCCGCTTCATATTTGGCTGGCTGAGATGTTCGGGTCCGGCAGCGAGGAAAAAGTCCAGACCGCCATGCGGCTTTACCGCAAACGTTATAATGAAGACGGCAAAGGCATGGTCGAGAATGTTCTCTATCCTGCCATTCCGGCGGTTCTTGAGGCGCTTCAGGCGGCGGGAAAGCGCTTGTTTGTCGCAACATCCAAGCCGAGAAGTATTTCCGAAAAAATTATTCAGCATTTCAGACTTGAACAATATTTCTGCCGCGTTTACGGCAGCGAGTTGGACAGCACACGCAGCGACAAGGGCGATCTTATCGCGTGGCTTCTCGCGCAAGAAGGGCTGTCGCCCGACGAGACCGTGATGATCGGCGACCGCAAGCACGACATCATCGGCGCATCCCGAAATAAAGTACAAGCCATCGGCGCCTGTTGGGGTTATGGCACAGCCGAAGAACTCATCGCCGCAGGGGCGACCGCGCTGGCTCAAAAGCCGGGGGATTTGTTGGAATTATTTCTATGCAAAACACAAAATATTAGCAAAAGATAAAGTTAGCCTCTGTAAGGGAACTATAGGCGGTTTTTTCTTTGCGCACTTTACGGTTCGGGAACCGGATTGGCATTTGCTGGGAACCTTTTTTTATAGCCGGGACAGCAATTTGTTTGTTTGCGAAAATCGCGAATGGGTGAATCTCGTCGTCAGTCCGGCAAAACACATAGTTGGTCAGCTCAAAGTCTACCGACGCATTGTCGTCGAGGAACAAGGCCTTCCGCCTTTTACTAAATGTTTGGGACAGTTCTTCGTGAAATTGCGGATCTAGGTGAATCTCTACAAGTTCGCCCTTGTCGAGCGAATCCTTTAACTCATTCAGGCGTTTTGAAAGACGGGATAGCGTTGGTCGTGTTCTATCAACTTTGAGTTTGGCCATCCATCGAATAGACGGCGGTAATCCTTCAGGCAAAGAGTTACAGAAATCTTCTACGTCAGTTTTCCTGAAGCGCAGGACAAGGACGTAACCGCATTCAATAAAATCTGTTTCGATGTTTGGAATGACTTCGTACAACATAATTTAACCTAAATATCGCGCTGAAAGCAGGGATATTATACATGAGAATCGTGATATTAGTCGGCGAATATAAATAAGCTATTTCAAAGAGTTAGATTCTGTTTGTGGCGCCATTACTTTCATCACCTCAGCCACATACGCCTTATCCTTGCCTTCCAGCATCAACGGGAAGTGTTCGGACAAGGTGCGCAGCAACGCCACCAGCCATTCCCTGTCGGCTTTGGCAAACGGGCTTAGCACATGATCGTGAACCTGGTCGCGGTCGCCGGGATGGCCGATGCCGAGCCTCACGCGCCAGTAATCCGGGCCGATATGCGCGTCGATGGATTTGAGGCCGTTATGCCCTGCGTTGCCGCCGCCTTGTTTGACCTTCACCTTGCCTGACAACAAATCGATGTCGTCGTGAAAAACAATCACGTCGGAAGGATTCAGTTTGTAATAGCGCATCGCCTCGCCGACGGATTCGCCGGACAGGTTCATGAACGTCATCGGCTTGAGCAAAAGAAAAGCGTGTTTGCCCAATGTGCCGACTGATATCTGGCCTTTGAATTTTCTCTGCCACGCGGACGCGTCTGTGTTTTCGGCCAAAGCATCCACGGCCATGAAGCCGATATTATGCCGGGTGAGGGCGTATTCCGCCCCCGGATTGCCGAGGCCTACGATAAGGTGAGAGGGGTGTGCCATTTTATGCCACCAACGTCATTCCCGCGAAAGCGGGAATCCAGCGGCGCGCGTCTGCGCGCCGTATGAATCTTTTAAGGCGATGTTTCGTGTTATGGCAAGATTGTTGACTCATACGCTCGCTATCGCTCGCGCTGGATCCCCGCTTTCGCGGGGATGACGCTCTCTTGTGGGGCTTACTTCTTCCCACCTGCCGGTTTGGCTGCTGCAGCTGGGGCTGCTGCTGCTGCCGGAGCGGCTGCGCCCTTGCCGCCCGCTGCGGCCGGGGCTGCTGCGCCCGGTGCGCCTGCTGCTGGCGCCGCGGCATCGGTGTCCGTAGCGGCCGCTGCTGCTGCTGCGGCTGTGGCCGCTGCTGCTGCCGCCTCTTCGGCTTCCGCGCGGATGCCCGAAGGAACGGCGATCGAGGCGATGGTGAAATCCTTTTCGAGCGTCGTGAGCCTGACGCCTTCCGGCAGCTTGAGCGCGCTCAAATGCACGGCGTCGCCGATCTGGAATCCTTCCAGGCTGACTTCGAACTTTTCTGGAATATGATCGGGCGAGCATTGTACCTCGATCTCGTGATGCACGACGTTGAGCGTGCCGCCGCGCTTGATGCCGGGCGACTTGTCGGCGTTCGTGAATACGACAGGAACGGCCACGCGCACTTTTGTCTTGCTGGAAACGCGCAGGAAATCGACATGCAAAGGCACATCGCTGACCGGATCGAATTGCGCGTCGCGGGGCAGCACGCGATGCTTCTTGCCGTCGACTTCAAGATCGAACAGATGCGTGAAGAATTCCGTCTTGTGCGCATAGCGCGTGATCAGGTTCAAATCCATGCTGATCAGCATCGGCGGCTTTTTATCGCCGTACACGACGGCGGGAATGCGTTTCTGGCGGCGAATGGCGTGAGAGGGCCCCTTGCCCTTGCCTTCACGCATTTCAGCCGCAAGCGTTGTTACTTGCGCCATAGTCTTACTCCTTTGGTTAAAGCCAGCCTCCAGGGGTGCTGGCGTGGGTGGTTTCTACATTGTTAGCGTGCTTTTCTCAACGGGAATTTACAAGAGTGCTTTCAGCGCCCTTTTTTTGTTGAGCGGCAGAACTATCAATAGGTTTGTGTGCTGTAGGGGTGTTGCTTAATAATTCAATCAGGTGCGTTAGCTGAAGCCCCTGCACCTTCTTTCGCTGAAGCATTTGCTTAATTATTAAATAAAATTTCGGCCCCCTATATCTTCTCGGTCCCAAGAGTATTTCTTGCATTATGTCCTCCGTCATTATTTGTCATTAATCAAACAAACTTGAAACCGACCTTTCCTCGCTGATCCGCAAAAGCGTTTCCGCCAGCAACGGCGCGATGCTCAGCTGCCGGATTTTTTTGGCGGCGGCGACTTCGGGCGTGGCCAGAATGGAATCTGTGATCGTCAGGCTTTTCAGCGGCGACGCTTCGACGCGCTCGACCGCCTTGCCGGACAGTACGCCATGCGTAGCGTAAGCGGCGACGGATTTCGCACCCTTATCCAGCAACGCGATGGCGGCGTTGCACAACGTGCCCGCGCTGTCCACCATGTCGTCGAACAAAAGGCATTCGCGGCCTTCGACGTCGCCGATGATGTTCATGACTTCAGAGACGCCGGCCTTTTCCCGTCTTTTGTCGGCGATGGCCAGTTCGGCCTCCAGCCGTTTGGCCAAGGCGCGGGCGCGTGACACGCCGCCGGTGTCGGGGGAAACGATGGTCAAGTCCTTCGTCGATTTTTTCCGCTCTTTCATGACGTCCCTAATATCGCGCACAAAGATGGGGGCGACATAAAGATTATCCAGAGGAATGTCGAAGAAACCTTGAATTTGCCCGGCGTGCAAATCCAGCGTCAGCACGCGATGAGCGCCGGCCATCGTGATGAGGTTGGCGACGAGCTTGGCGGTTATGGGCGTGCGCGGCCCTGTTTTGCGATCCTGCCTGCCATAACCGTAGTAGGGAATGACGGCGGTGATGCGGCGCGCGGAAGCCCGGCGCAGCGTGTCGATGATGATCAACAGCTCCATCAGGCTGTCGTTGGTGGGAAATGAGGTCGGTTGGATCACGAACGTATCCTCGCCGCGCACGTTTTCCAGAATCTCGACAAATATTTCCTTGTCGGAAAAACGGCGGATGCTGCTTTGGGTCAGGGCAATGCCGAGATGTTTGGCTACGGCTTCCGCGAGGGGCCGGTTGCTGTTGCCTGCTATAAGTTTCATTTTTGTTGCCATCAAAAGGATCCCGGGAAAGCCGGGCTTCATCAGTGAAAGCCCACGCTGAAGAATAGCGATCCTATACCAGTCTGCGAGCGGGCTGTAAATGCGCGCGGCATTGGGACGGGGAGAAAAAATGAATGGTTAACAGGAAAGGCCGTCAGGCGGCGAGCTGATAATCGTAACGCGGGCGTTGCCCAGAAGGCTTGGGAGCCACATTATCAAGATATAGGCTCTGTGAGAAAATAACCTTGTGAAGCAGTCTATGGTTCTGTCTATGGCCTGTTTGCCCCTTTCTTAACTCCATCTCAGGAAACAGCACCCTCCTCTGTGAAGGGGACAGATGCAGGTTTTGACGAGGGGAGGCGTTTGAGTATACCGGCGGCTTCTTCAAAATATTATGATTCCCCCGGCGAGGCGTTGAGAAGTCCCTGTTACCGCGTTTCCTTGATGAGATGTGCGTGACACTGTTCAACGGCCCATGGATTTGCTTTTTGGAAAGAGAGAGGCCTGTCGTTTCATGCTTCATAACTTTGATCGGGCGGGCGCCACTAGCCGTCTTCTGATTTTCATCAAGTTGTTGATGTGTAGGGAACCAGCCGTCCCCGATAGGGCCGATCGCGTCCCGGATTTCATTGGCAGGTGTTTGGCTGCCGTCATCCGCCGCCATTGCCGCAAGGTGCAAAACAAATAACATCAACCCTCTGTGTTTATTTTCTAAATTTAACGCCGGATTCAAGCACCGCTTTTCTCGAAAATCAAGAAGAACTGATTGCGTTTTTTCTTAACCATAGCGCGAAGAACATCATGTTGTGGGTGAGGGCGGCTCATGCCCTAGGTGCATGCCTGATAGGACTTGATGAGGCTTGCTGTTTTTTTTGCCCGGTAAAATGTTGAAGGCTCGATTGTCCCTTGACCATCGAAGATCGCTCGCGTATGACTCCGGCCTTCTCGAAGCGACCACGAAACATCAGGAAAAATATGGCCACGCATAAATCCGCAGCCAAGCGCGCGCGTCAAACTATCAAAATCACCGCCATGAACCGCGCGCGCCGTTCAAAAGTGCGTTCGCTCGCGAAAGCCGTTGAGACGGCGGCGGCCAAGGGAGATGTCGGAGAGGCAAAAAAAGCGTTGCGTTCGGCGGAATCGGCTTTGGCGCGGGCCGCCGGGCGTAAGACACTTCACTGGAAAACGGCGGCGCGTAGAACATCGCGTCTTGCCAAACGCGTGAAAGCGGCGCAGAAGAAATAGGCGCGGGGTCCGCGAAAAATTGGCTGCATTGGTGCAGCCTGAGGTTGTGCGTGTAGCATCGAAAGGTGTTGCACGCATTTTTTATGGCGCACGTTTTCGGGATTATTCATTTGGTTAAAAAATAGGCGCTGAAACGCGCACGATTTATTCTTTTTTTATGTTCTCGCAATAGACCAGTTGAAAAACGAATCACTTTCGTTCTATCGTGCCTCCGTCTCAAGTCGTTTGAACTGCGGCGAAGGTTATCGCGATCATGATTTCGAATGCAACAACAGGCCCGCAAGCCGCTTTTCAAAACGCGAAGACAACCGTTTTTCTGATTCCCATTCCTTAGGCCAACATGGTCTCCGCCATTCGCGCGGAAGAACAGTTGCGCTGTCGGGAAGTTTGTTGCGATCCACGTATGTCAATCAGGTCACATGAGGCAGAAATGATTTCGAAGGCAGTCATGGCGCAGCAGATCGATCCGGCAATGGCGGAAACCGGAACAATGGAAGCTGCCTGGCAAGCTTTGCGCGTCCGGTTGCGCGAACATCTGGGTGAAACGGCTTTTCGCCGCTGGCTGGAGCCTGTCGCCGGTTCGGTCAAAACGATGGAGAGCGGCGCGGCTGTTCTGACGTTGTCGTTGCCGACGCGTTTTATGCGCGATTGGGTCGAGGCGCATTACGGCGACACAGTACGGACGTTGTGGCGTCAGCTGGCGCGCGACGGCGCGGTCGATTTCACGGTCGTCTCGCCGCTGACGAAACCGCAGGCCGGAAAAGAAAACCAGACAACATGTATTGCGCCGTCGTCGGCGCCCGTCGCTACGCCTTCGTTCGTCGCAGCGCAAACAATGCCGCCTGTACCGGCTGCGATGGAAGCGGCGCTGGATTCGCGTTTCACGTTCGAGAATTTCGTCGTCGGCAAGCCGAACGAGCTGGCTTACGCTGCCGCGCGCCGCGTCGCTGATACGGAAAACCCCTCGTTCAATCCGCTGTTCCTTTATGGCGGCGTCGGTTTGGGCAAGACCCATTTAATGCACGCCATCGCCTGGCACATTCGCACGAATTATCCGCATCGGCGCGTCATCTATATGTCCGCCGAAAAGTTTATGTACCAGTTCGTGCGCGCGCTGCGTTACAAGGACACCGTGTCGTTCAAGGAGCAATTCCGCTCGGTCGACGTTCTGATGATTGACGACGTGCAGTTCATCGGCGGCAAGGACACGACGCAGGAAGAATTCTTCCACACCTTCAACGCGCTGGTGGATCGCAACCGGCAAGTGATCGTTTCCGCCGACAAATCGCCGCAAGACCTCGACCGGATGGAGGAGCGTCTGCGTTCGCGCCTCGGTTGGGGCTTGGTGGCCGACCTGCATCCGGCGAATTACGAATTGCGCCTTGGCATTTTGCACGCGAAGGCCGAAAAGCTCGGCTGTCCCGTGCCGGACAAGGTGATCGAATTTCTGGCGCATAAGATCGTCTCCAACGTGCGCGAACTGGAAGGCGCCTTGAACCGCATCGTCGCGCACGCGCAACTTGTCGGGCGCACCATTACGCTGGAGATGACGCAAGAGGTACTTGCCGACGTTCTTCGCGCAACCGAACGGCGCATCACAATCGACGAAATCCAGAAGAAAGTGGCGGAGCATTTTAACGTTCGCATCGCCGACATGCACTCGGCGCGCCGTGCCCGTGTCGTCGCCCGTCCCCGTCAGGTGGCGATGTATCTGGCCAAGCAGCTCACGCCGCGCAGCCTGCCGGAAATCGGCCGCAAATTCGGCGGCCGCGACCACACGACTGTCATCCACGCCGTCCGCAAGATCGAGGAACTCTCGGCCTACGACAGCACATTCCGCGAGGACGTAGAATTGTTGCGGCGGTTGTTGCAGAATTAAGGCGACTTGACCTCTGGCTCGAATTTGCGCGGCGCGTAGCCCAGCAATTCCAGCCCTTCATTACAATCGAATACCAGATCCTCGTTCATGCGCTTGAACACTGCTGCGCTGAACATTGTTTCATGCAAGATTCCAAGCTGCATTGCCACTTGAAAGCCACGCCGCAGCAAAACCTCCGGCAGCATGAGGGGACGCGGCTTGCGGCCCATCGCGCGGAAAGTCGCCTCCACCATGCCGCGATATGTGAGGATTTCCCCGCCAGCGATATTCAATGCCTTGCCGCGGGCGGCGGCGTTGTCCAATGCGCCCATGATCGCTTTGGCCGCATCGTCGGCATGGATCGGCTGACGCAGACCCTTGCCGGGCGCGGCAATGGGAAAAGCGCCGAAACGTCGAATGATGGTTGCTATGCGCGCGACGTTGTAATCGTGTTGACCATCGTAAATCATGGTGGGGCGCAAGATTGTATAGCTAACGCCGTTTTTCAGGCACCAGTTCTGCAGAATATCTTCCGCGCTCGCTAATTTTTCCGCCGTATCGCACTCGACGGGATCGTCGCTTTTCGCTTTGCCGAAGCGGCTTGTGGAACTGACGGCGATGATGGTTTGAACATCCGTAAAATTCTGAAGGCTCTCGGCAAGAATCCATATTGGCACCAGACTGATGACGCGTGCTTCCTTTGGGGCGCGCCAGTCCTTCATGTCATTCAAATCAACCTGAACAGAGCGGAAAGGCGGCGGCAATCCCAGGGCATTGCGCGACATGACATCAGCGCCGTGGCCCGCCGCCGCCAGACGTCGCATAAGATAAGATGCGACCAAACTGCGGCCGCCAAGAAGGAGAAGGGGAGCGGAAGAAATCATGGACAAAGGACAGACGACAGAAGACAAAAAGCAGGATAAAGTGTACTCTTGTCTTTTGCATCCGTCATCTGTCGTCTGTCACCTATCCTCCGATGCCCATGAACCGCGATCACTGGAATATTGACGAATTGCCGTGGGATCAATTCGATCCGCAGCGGCTTTCGCCGTCTATTTTGAACATCGTCAAAGCCGCGTCGATGGTCGAATACGGCGCGGAGAAATACGGCGAATATCTGGATAACGTTTTTTCCGGCGATCCGATCTTCAAGCGTGCCACGCGATACTGGGTGGCCGAGGAAATGCAGCACGGCGCGACGCTGGGCCGCTATGCCGAGCTTGCCGATCCCGCTTTTAACTTCCAGAAGGCCTTCGCGCGTTTTAGCGCGGGCTACAGCATCAAAACTGCCCAAACCCAATCTGTGCGCGGCTCGCGTTCGGGCGAATTGATCGCGCGCTGCATCGTTGAGGTCGGCACAAGCTCTTACTACACCGCGCTGGGCGAGGCCGTGGACGAGCCGCTCTTGAAAGCCGTTTGCCGTAACATCGCCACGGACGAGTTCCGGCACTACAGCATGTTCTATAGCCATCTGAAGGGCTATTTGGCCCATGAAAAACTCGGCTGGATGCAACGCCTGAAAGTAGGCGTCAATCGCATCCGCGAGGCCGAGGACGACGAGCTGGCTTACGCCTATTTCGCCGCCAATGCGCCCCCGGACGCCGTCTATGATCGCAAATCAAGCGCGATGGCCTATATGGCGCGGGCCTTTCCTCTTTACAAGCCTCAACACGTCAGGCGCATGGTCGCGATGGTGTCCAAGGCTTGCGGTTTGCCATCGCATGCCAGTTGGGTGAGCCCGGTTACCCGTGCGGCTTGCTGGATGATGGAAAGCAAGGCCCGTCATGCTATGAAGGTGACGGGGTAAACTCATGCGTTATGTTTCCACACGAGGCGGTGCGAGGCCGGCGAACTTTTCGGAAATCCTTTTGGAAGGATTGGCCGGCGATGGCGGTTTGTATGTGCCGGAATCCTGGCCACTATTTTCGCCCGGTGATCTGAAGCGATTTAAGGGGCTGTCCTATGCGCAAATGGCGGCGGACATTCTAGCCCGCTTTGCGCCGGAAATACCTGCCGCAGAGCTTGAGAAACTGACAGCAAGGGCCTATACGCCCACGGTTTTTTCTCACGTGCGGGACGGGTCCGATCCGGCGAAAATCTTTCCGTTGAGGCCTCTGGAAGACGGCTTTGCGCTCCTTGAATTATCGAACGGCCCGACGTTGGCGTTCAAGGACGCGGCCATGCAGCTTCTTGGTTGTTTGCTGAGTTGGGCTCTTGAAAAACAAAACCAAACGCTCACGATCCTTGGCGCCACTTCGGGCGATACCGGCAGCGCCGCCATTCACGCGCTGAAAAGCAAACCCCGCATCAAGGTCGTCATGCTGTCTCCCGCAGGGCGCATGAGTGATTTCCAGCGCGCGCAGATGTACGCGGTGCAGGACGACAACATTTTGAACGTGACAGTCCGCGGCACGTTCGACGATTGTCAGGATCTCGTCAAGGCGTTGAATAACGATGCCACTTTCAAGGCTAAGCATAAACTGGGCGCTGTCAATTCGATCAACTGGGCGCGGATCGTCGCGCAAGCCGTGTATTACGTCGGCGGCTATTTGCAGAGCGCCGAAAACATCGGCGATCCCGTTTCCTTTGTCGTGCCGAGCGGCAATTTCGGAAATGCTTACGCGGGCCTTGTCGCGAAGCTGATGGGCTTGCCCGTCAAAAACCTTATCATCGCGACGAACGAAAACGACGTTTTGCATCAGACCATCGCGACTGGCTGCTATACGCCGCGCGCCGAGGCTCAAGAGACATCCTCGCCGTCGATGGATATTTCAAGAGCCAGCAATTTCGAACGTGCGCTTTTCGAGGCTGCCGCGCACGATGGCAAGGAAACAGCGAAGATGCTGGGAAGCCTGAGCCGGGATGGCCGCCTCGATCTGGCGCTTGATTTTACGCCTGTCTGGAACCGCTTTCAGTCTTTGGGGCTTCGCTCCTATTCCAGCACGCACGCCGATCGCATCCGCACGATCCGCGAAGTGCATAAACGCTGGAACATCCTGATCGATCCGCATACCGCCGATGCAATGTGCGCCGCCTTGCAGGCTCACAAACCCGGCGAGCGCATGATCGTGTTGGAAACCGCGCAGGCCGCTAAATTTGCCGCAACAATGCGCGAAGCTTTGGGCTTTGAACCCGCGCCGCCCGCTGGCCTCGAAAATCTTTTGACCTTGCCGCAAAAAGTCACGACGATAGACGCCGATGCGAACGCTCTCAAAAAACTGATCTCCGCATGACCGTCTGGACAACTGTTTCCTTACAGGAAGTAAATCAGTGGCTGGCAGCGCGCGGGCTTGGCAAAGCCGCGGCGATCACGCCCATCGAAGAAGGCGTCGAGGATAGCATTTACCGTCTGCAGCTTACGGATGGATCGGGCGCGTGCCTGCGTTTGTTCGAACGCACGGAGCCGCAAGGGCCTCTGGAGATTGCGGCATGTCTTGCGGCTTATGGCTTGCCGACGTGCCCGCCTTTTGCGGATAAGCAAGGGCGTCTGTGGACGCCGTTAAAGGACAAACCGGCGGCCGTTTATCCGTGGATCGACGGCGCGTGGGTTCCGGAACCATCATTGATGCAAATCGAAGCCATAGGCGCTTTTCTTGGCCAGATTGCGGCGGCGGGGCCGAAGCATTGCGCGAATTGGGTGCGTGAAAATCCGCGCGGATGGGATTGGATGGCCGCGACGGCGAAGGCGCTGGCCGCCGTTCTCGATGCAGAAACGCAAAACGAACTTGAGTCCGAAGTGTCGGCGCAACTGGCTTATTGGCAACCAGACGGGAAAATCGATGTGCCCCGCGGCCCCATCCACGCCGATCTCTTCCGCAACAACGCCCTGTTCGACAAAGAAGGCAAGCTCGCGGCCGTCTTCGATTGGGGCTTTTGCGCCAGCGGCTTTCCGTTGATTTTCGATCTCGCCATCGTCGCAAATGACTGGTGTTTGCAAAAAGGCACGTATGCGCTCGACAAAGAACGCCTCGACGCCTTATTGCGCGGCCGCTGCGGTCTTGCTCCTTTCACGGAATCGGAAAACGCTGCATGGGGTATGGCCCTGCGCTGGGCGGCTTTGCGATTCTGGTTGTCGCGTCTCTACGATTGGCATCTGCCGCGCGATACCTGCGGCCACGCCCACGATCCCAAACCGTTTCAGGAAATTTTGCGCGAACGGAAGAAGATGTAGTTTTTACTTAGCCCGGAATTTGTGCGCCTTGTATGTTCCTAAAATCCTTACTTCGTGCGCGAAGAACGCCAGTTCCTCAAGCGCCAAGCGCAGCGGCGTTTCGTCGGGATGGCCTTCGACATCCAGATAGAACTGCGCGGCGGTGAAATTGCCATCCACCAGATAGCTCTCAATTTTGGTGATATTGATCCCGTTCGTCGCGAATCCGCCTAGGGCCTTGTAAAGCGCGGCGGGCACGCTACGCACGCGGAAAACGAGCGTGGTAATATAATCGTCGCCGTTGGCTTTCGGCGGCTTCGCCTTTTTCGCCATAATGATAAAGCGCGTCGTATTGTTGCGCTGATCGGCGATGTCTTTCGCAAGGCTTTTCAGGCCGTGCATTTCCCCGGCGAGTTCCGACGCAATCGCCGCCACGCTTTTGTCGCCAAGCTTCGCCACTTCACCCGCGGCGATGGCATTGTCAGCGTTGATGACCGGTTGAATTTTATGTGCGCGCAGCCATTTGCGGCATTGCGCCAGCGATTGCACGTGCGAACGAACCTGTTTGATGTCCTGAAGCTGCGCGCCTTTCACCGCCAGAAGATGATGAACGACCGGCTGATAATGCTCGCCGATGATGAAAAGGCCGCCCTCAGGGAGCAGGCGATGCATGTCGGCGACGCGTCCCGCCGTGGAGTTTTCGATGGGCAACATCGCCAGCTCCGCCTTGCCTTCATGGACGGCCGCGAAGACGTCCTCGAAGGAAAGACAGGGCAGGGGCTCGTAATCGGGCGCGGCAGCCCGGCAAGCCAGATCCGAATAGGCGCCCGGAGCGCCCTGAAAAGCGATGCGTTTTGTCATGATGGTTGGATGCGGGATTTGGTGAGGGAAGTCAAGGTGATGAATCGCCTTGGTTTGACTTCATCTGCTTTATTCAAGTAAAAGGGAACATGTCTTCAAGACCAAAAACCAAAAAACCCGCCGTTCGGAAAAACAGCCGAAAAACGCATGTTTTCGGCGCAAACGAACTGAGCGTACGGAAGATTCTGGCAAAAGCCGGCAAGCCGCTCAGCGCCTATGACATCGTGCCGTTGATGAGCAAGCAAGTCGGCCATGCGGTTGCCCCCGTCACGGTCTATCGCGCCTTGCAATCTTTGACCGAGGACGGTCTTGTCACGCGCATTGAAAGCAAGAATGCCTATATCCTTTGCCATCATCCGCATGAGGAACATGATTGCCTGTTTTTCATTTGCCGCAATTGCGGAACGGCCACCGAAGCGCCCGACGGCGAGATTAGCCGTTTACTGCGCAAGGAGGCCGGGCATCTTGGTTTCGGAATCAACAAGCAAATTCTCGAAATAATCGGTTTGTGCAAAAACTGCACATAGGCACAGGCGCCTCTTGACGTCCGGTTTCTTTTGTGGTGTGACGTGTTATGTTATAACATAGCAAGGAACGCCCGCCCATGCGCCGATCCGCTTTTTTCTGTTTTGCCTTGTTGTTTTTTTCCTGCGCTCAGCCCGTCTGGGCCGCCGATGTAAGCGTCGATGGCATTTTACGCGACAAGGCAGGCAACCCATTGTCCGGCACGGAAATCAAATTGCAAAACGGGCTAGGCGAAATCGTCAAAACAACGACCAGCGACGCGCAAGGGCATTATCAATTCACCGGCGTTCCTGCGAACAGCTATGTTCTAATGGCGACGCAGAAAGACACCGTGCTTGGCTCGATTCTACTTTCAGTCACAGGCGCGGAAGATTTGCACAAGGATTTAAATTTGGCAGAACAACAGGTGGTGAATGTAGTGGTCGGTCAAAGACGTCAGCAAGTGCGTAACAGCCTTTCGCCGACGACGGGCACCAGCGCCTATAAGCTCGACGAGCAAGCCATCGAATCCCTGCCGCAGGGGGCGGACACATCGCTCGACAAGGTTCTTTTACAGGCCCCCGGCGTCGCGGAAGATTCCGCCGCTAGCGGCTCGTTGCACATCCGTGGTGAGCACGCCAATGTGCAGTACAGGCTGAACGGCATCTTACTACCAGACGGCATTAGCGGTTTCGGCGACACGATTGACTCGCATATTATCGAGAAGGCGACGTTGCTGGACGGCACGTTGCCCGCGCAATACGGTTTCCACACCGCAGGCGTCGTCGATATCGACACGAAGAGCGGTTTTCAGGACGGCGGCACGGCCACAGTGATGGGCGGCAGCAACGGCACGATCCAACCTTCGGTCAGCTATGGCGGCACCGTTGGTGACGCCGATTATTTCCTTGCCGCCAGCCATTTGTCATCAGATCTCGGCATCGAAAATCCGACTTCCTCGGCCAACGCCATCCACGATCATACCGAACAGAACAAGCAATTCGCTTATGCGTCGTACATGATCAATCCGATGCAAAGCGTGGAAGCGGTTGCCGGAAATTCGATCAGTTATTTTCAGATTCCCAATAACCCCGGCCAACCGACGGCGGGATATCAGTTGAATGGCGTCAGCGCTTTCAATTCGGCGAACCTCAATGAACGCCAGTTTGAAAGCAACCAGTTTTCGACGGTCGCCTGGCGGGGCGGCACGGACGGGGTTGACGTGCAGATCGCGCCCTATATACGCAGTTCGGAAACGCATTTCCGTCCCGACACGACGGGCGATTTGCTGTTCGATGGAATCGCCTCCGACGTGCAGGACACGGACTTTGCCACAGGATTGCAAAACGATAATAGCTGGCGCATTAACGCCGCGCACACGCTGCGTGCCGGATTTTCGGCGCAAAACGATCATGTGCAAAATAACAGTAGTTCTCTGGCCTTCCTGACCGCCGGGGGCACGCCTTTAGTGGATGGCGGTGGAAATAACATCCTATCGTCGCCTATCGTCAACGATCACACCAAAGACGGGCAGCTTTACGGCCTTTATCTGCAGGACGAATGGAAGCTTACCGATAAACTCACAATGAATTACGGCGCGCGCTTTGACGATATGGAGCAGTATGTCAGCGCGAACCAGCTCAGCCCGCGTCTGGGTTTCGTCTATAAGGCAACCGACACCACCACGCTGCACGCCGGATACGCGCGTTATTTCACGCCGCCGCCGATGGAGCTTGTTTCCAGCGCCGACATCGCCGGTTTTGCCAATACTACCGGTGCTGCCACTGTAACGCAGAATGATCCTGTCAAACCTGAGCGGTCGCATAACTTCGATGTGGGCGCAACGCAGAAACTGGGCGATCATTGGCAAGTCGGCCTCGATGGCTATTACAAGCTGGTGCACGACCTGCTCGACGAAGGGCAATTCGGGCAAGCTTTGATTTTGACTCCCTTCAATTATGAGCACGGTTACATCTATGGCTCCGAATTGACGGCGACCTATACGGGCGACAGGCTCAAAGCCTATGGTAATTTTGCCCTCTCACGCGCGATGGGCGAAAATGTCGTGTCGTCCCAGTTCAATTTTTCCGACCCGGCTGAGCTTGCCTATATCAGCGACCACTACGTTCATCTTGACCACGATCAGACCATCACGGCCTCGGCGGGAGCGACCTATGAAGTGCTTAGCGGCACAACACTCGGCCTCGACGGCAATTTCGGTAGCGGCCTGCGCAGAGGTTTCGCCAATACCGAACATCTGCCCGCCTATGCTACGTTCAACGCGAGCATCGAACAGAAACTCGACCTTTTCCCGCATGATGAGTCGGCGGTGCGGCTGAGCGTCGTCAATCTGTTCGACACCGCCTATGAACTGCGCGACGGCACGGGGATAGGCGTCGGCGCACCCCAATGGGGCGCGCGGCGCGGCTATTTTATGAGTTTGATCCAGAAATTTTGATACATTTTGCGATCTGTAATGGCTGTCCTATGCTGCACTGCAACATAAATAGACCTTGAATACGCATATCTGTGATGGTTAGTAATTCGTAAACTACATCGTTTTATGGTGTGGTTAGCTATTCATTAACCATAACTCTCATCCGGGAGCTCTCTCCATGTCCGACAGTATCGTTATCGCAGGCGCCGCGCGCACCGCCATTGGCACATTCAACGGCGCGCTGAGCGCACAGCCCGCGCATGTTCTTGCGGCTGAAGTCATCAAAGCGGCGCTCACGCGCGCCAAGACAAATCCTGAGGACGTGGCTGAAGTCGTTCTGGGCCAGATTCTTGGGGCGGGGCAGGGCATGGGGCCGGCGCGTCAAGCGGCGATAGCGGCGGGCGTTCCTGTGGACAAAACCGCGTACGGCGTTAACCAGATTTGCGGCTCCGGCATGCGCGCGATCGCGAATGCCTACATGGCGATCAAGGCGGGCGACAGCAACATCGTCGCAGCTGGCGGCATGGAGAGCATGAGCCTTTCGCCGCACTGTATTCATCTGCGTAATGGCGTTCGCATGGGCAATGCCGAGATGATCGACATCATGATCAACGACGGCCTGACGGACATCTTCAACAAATATCACATGGGCATCACGGCCGAGAACGTCGCCGAGAAATACGGGATCACGCGCGCGCAGCAGGACGAATTCGCGCTGGACTCGCAGCACAAGGCGGCAGAGGCCATTCGCATCGGCAGGTTCCGGGATGAGATTGTGCCGATCGTCATCAAAGGCCGCAAGGGCGACACCACATTCGAACAGGATGAGTATCCCCGTCTGGGCTGCAAAATCGAAGACCTTGCGAAGCTGAAACCGGCCTTCAAAAAGGACGGCACGGTCACGGCGGGCAATGCGTCGGGCATCAACGACGGCGCGGCGGCTGTCATCGTCATGTCGGAATCAGAAGCCGCCAAGCGCGGCGTGACGCCTTTGGCCCGTATAGCTTCATGGGCGACGGCGGGCGTCGATCCGTCGGTCATGGGAATCGGGCCAGTCCCGGCAAGCAAGCTCGCCTTGAGCAAGGCTGACTGGAATGTGGGCGACCTCGACCTCATCGAAGCCAACGAGGCGTTTGCCGTGCAGGCCATCGCCGTGAACAGAGACATGGGCTGGGATACATCGAAAGTGAATGTGAACGGCGGCGCGGTTGCGCTCGGCCATCCGATTGGCTGCTCAGGCGCGCGCATCATCGTGACATTGCTTCACGAAATGCAAAAACGCAGCGCGAAAAAAGGCCTCGCCACGCTGTGCATCGGCGGCGGCATGGGCATCGCGATGTGCGTGGAGCGTTAATGCCGTACGTCGTTCTTCACATCATCAAGCGCGATCTGAAAGCGAAAAGGGCTGTCGCCAAAGCCGTGACGAATGCGGTTGTGAAGGCCCTTAAAGTTCCCCCTGAAGCCGTGCACATCGTCATCAACGAAATGACGAAGGAACAATACGCCACGGCAGGCGTGCTATATTGCGATGGGGAGAAGAAAAAAGGACGAAGCGTTAAAAGGGTGAAATAACCCAAACGCTACCGCGCCTCAAACCGATCCTTTGCCGAACGCAGGGCACCGAAGATGGCGGCGGGATCGGCGCCGTCGATGGGAAATCCGGCCTTGGCCAACATCTTCTGAAAACCGGGATCGTCGACGCGCAGGAACGGGTTGGTCTTTTTCTCGATTTCCATCGTGACCGGCAATGTCGGCAGGCCTTTGCGCCGCAGTTCGGTAACTTCATTTACGCGAAGCTTCAGTTCCGGATTGTTCTTGTCGAGCATCATCGCGAATTGCGCGTTTTTCTCGGTGTACTCGTGCCCGCAATAGATCAGCGTGTCGTCGGGCAGTTTGCGTAGCGCGCTGAGCGATGCCCATAATTGCGCCGACGTTCCTTCGAACAAACGCCCGCAGCCGAGCGAGAATAGCGTATCGCCGCAGAACAACGACTTGATCTCAGGAAAATAAAACGCGATAGAGCCGGACGTATGTCCCGGCGTTGCGATCACTTGCCCGCGCAGATCGGAGAAGCTGACCATATTGCCTTGCTCCACGCCGCGCGACAGACCCTCGATGGGATGGGCTTCGTTGCCGGGTCCGATGACAGGCGAACCGTACTCATGCTGCAGTTTGACGTTGCCGCCTGTATGGTCGCTGTGGTGATGCGTGTTGAGGATGAGCGCCAGATGCAGGTCTTTCTTCTGCAACACACGGCGCACGACATCGGCATCGCCCGGATCGACCGCCATGGCGAGACCCAGCGCGATGTCGCTGACGAGATAGATATAGTTGTCGGCAAGAGCCGGCAGAAGATCGACTGTAAATCCCATACTCCCATCCTGACAAAATCATGCTAACATGCGGTTAATGAGCCTCGATGTCGTCGAATTGCGCGAATTTTACATAAATCCGCTGGGTCGGATGGTCCGGCGGCTTTTGCGCGCGCGCCTGCGCCGGATATGGCCCAGCGTGCAGGGCGAAACCGTTCTGGCGCTAGGTTATGGTACCCCGTTATTACGCCCCTGGCTGGGGGAGGCCGACGCGTTGCTGGCGATGATGCCGGGGTTGCAGGGCGCGGCTTTTTGGCCACGCGAAGGACCAAATATGTCCTGTCTGGCGGATATGACGGCCCTGCCGTTGGATGATGAATCTGTTAACCGGGTCGTCGTTATGCACGCGCTGGAGGCGGCGAGCGATACCGATGCGCTGCTGAAGGAGGTTTGGCGGGTCCTCAAGGGCAATGGCCGGGCCTTGTTTATCGTGCCGAACCGGCGTGGTCTGTGGGCGCACAGCGATCAAACGCCATTCGGCACCGGGCAACCTTATTCGACGTACCAGCTTAGAGCGGCGCTAAGGGATCAGGGATTTTTAGTGGCGCGAACGTGGCGCGCGCTTGTTCTGCCGCCGTGGCAGTCCCGTTTGGCGTTGGCGCTGGCGGAGGGGCTTGAGAAATACGCCTCATGGCTGTTTCCAGGCTTCGGCGGCCTGTTGCTCATGGAAGCGGAAAAACAGGTCTATACGCCCGTTATGACGAAAGCCCGCGCCTTCAAGCATCGACTTGTTTTGCCGCTGCCGTTTCCGATGCCCTCAGGGCCGTTGCCGACGTAAAAAGGCGCGCAGACATTTTGCAAAAAGTTGATGGAAATAGGAAAGCAGATCGCTATGTCTGTGTTAACGAGGCCCGGTGCCAAGCCCTGTCGAATTCAGCGCTGCGCGTGACGATACAAGCTTCAGGTTGGGACGTGTTGCTTTTAGCATTGGCGCGTTTTCCGGAGTCGGCCCAATACTTCTCCCCGCCGCTGCAACGACTTTCAACACCTCATACATTCCGGGGGTTCGCTGGATTGATTGAGGCGTGAATGAAACGCGTTGTCTCATGAAGGGGATATACGGAGGCTCACGCAGCTTCAATGCGGCATTTTTGGGCGCAGGCGGTTTTATGCCGGCTTTGGGGGCCTTTTTATTTTTGGGCCTGTTATTCAGAGGCTTTTGTTTATCCTTTTTCGGATCGATGAGTTCTTCTCCATCCGGTTCTTCTATTACTTCGATCGAACCATCCGGTTTCATTTTGAGTATGATTTTGAATTTACGGCGGAGCTTGACGCCTTCTTCATTAGATCTAAGCTCAAAAATCTTCTCACCGCTCGGCAGCGTCTTAGGGGGACTCAATATGACGTTTCGCCCCATTTTTACTTGTTTCTGGGCGGCCTTGTTGACGGCTTTGAACAGAATCCTTTTCAGTTCTTCAGGAGGCTTGAGCGCCTGTTGTTGAGGTGCAGGGACATCGCCCCTCAAGCCGTGTTTAAGATCACGCGAATTTGAAGTGAGACCCCGCGTCTGATCCCACTGATTATACAATTTAAGTGTCCTTGCAGGTTCAGCCATAGGAGCACTTCTTACAAAAGACTTTGAACATACAAAAGAAGTGTAACCCTATTTCTCTTGAAAGTGTACAAAAAACCTAAAACCCCCTTACATAATCCGATTTGGCTTTTTGAAGGAATTGCGCTAGGTTAGACCACTAAATAATTGTTAATATTAAGCCGGAAGTTCAACTCCCATGATCGTCAAACACGCTTCTGCCGTCAATCCGGATAAACAGGCTTTGGCCGATCTGCGCGCGCAAATCGACCAGATCGACATCGCGCTGCATAACCTGCTGCTCGAACGCGCCGAAATCATCGATGGCGTACGCAAGCATAAGGGCAAGCAGCACATCTACGTCCGTCCGGGCCGCGAAGCGCAAATGCTGCGCGCTCTGGCGGGCCGTCCGCAGGGCAAACTGCCGGAAGGTTTGGTCGTGCGTATGTGGCGCGAGATGATCTCCGCCTTTACGCTTCTGGAGGGCATATTCAAGGTTGGCGTGTATGCGCCGGACAAGGGCCCCGATCTCTGGGACGCCGCGCGCGATCACTTCGGCTCTTTTACGCCGCTGGTCGAGTTTCCGACAGCCACTGCTTGCATCAAGGCGTTGCAAGCGAACAAGGTAACGCTGGCCGTCGTGCCGCCGCCGGTGGCGGGAGAAAAGGATTCCTGGTGGCCGCTTCTGGCCGGCGACAGGCAGAACATTCTAACTATTTTTGCGACGCTGCCTTTTGAAGCGCCGAAGCCCGGACGTTCCAACGCGCGCCGCGCGCTGCCGTCGGGTCTGGTTATCGGAAGACTTTATCCCGAACTGACGGGCGACGACCGCAGCTTCCTCGCCTTGCAATGCGTGCACGTGCCGGAAGCCGAAATGCGCCGCTTGCTTGGCAAGGCTGGTTACAAAGTGCGGCAGATGCTGATGCAAGTCACGGGCCGCGGCAGCTCCGCCCCGGCGTCCTTTATGGTCGAGGTTGACGGCTACGTAGGCCGCGCCGACACGCGTTTGTCGCGCCTCCGCGCGATGCTCGGCAGCCGTTTGCAGCACCTGGCCCCCTTAGGCGGCTACGCCGTGCCGTTGAAGAGCGGTCGGCGCTAACGGTCCTGCGCTTCCAAGAACGTCCGTAACTCCTCCGCCTTCTTGAAAAATTTGTGCCGCAGTTTGGCGGAGAAGGGATTGTCGCGTTCGATGGCGAGAAATAATTCCATGGAATCGTGACGCACCATTTCGATGGCGTCCATCATCAGATCGAAGCTTTTGGTCGTCATTTTTTTCGGCAGCGGCTCCATCGCGACAAGAACTTTAGCGATCATGTGCGTCAGGCCCTGCACGGCGGCGACTTCGCGGTCGTGTTCTGCAGGCGTCGTCATGATGACCCTGAGGCCGAGCTTCGCTTGCAAAAACTTTCTGATTTTTGCGATCCCGCGCCCGCGAATGGGACACACGGCGATTTTGAGGCCCTTGATGCCATTCTTGCCGCTTTGAGGGCCGAACAGAGGATGCGTGCAGACGATATTCACGCTCTCCGGCAATTCTTTTTGCAAAAGTTCCGCGGGCCGCACTTTGACCGACGCGACATCGCACACGATGGCGCCTTTCTTGAGATGCGGCTTGATGGCCCTGACGGCTTCCTTGAGCTTATCGATGGGCACGGCAAGGATAACGACATCTGCTTGCGCCGCTTCTTTGAGCGTCCCAAACGCAATGCCGTTCTGTCGCGCAAACGCAGCCGCGCGTGGCGCCGGATCGTACGCCACGACGTTAAAATGCAGAGCCAGATGCTTCACCGCAAACTGGCCAAAAGCGCCCAAACCAAGGATGCCGAGTGTTTTCATGTTTTTATCCACCGAAAGACTGCGCGAAGTTTCAACAGCTTTATGTTCGCCAGTCAAGCGGAGGAAACGAAAAAATTAACACAGGGCCAAGATAAATGCCGCCCGATTGCACATTGATCGGGACGAGAACGCCGGACACGCCCGTCAGTTTCAAAGGGCTGGGAAATTGGCCGAAGGCTGCAGTCAATATCGTGGCCGAGTTTCCCCTGATCCAGCCTGTATCAAGCAGCGCCTTAATAACGGCGGCAGGATTACTAAGCGGGCCTGAGAAGGCGGCTTCGGGTTGCAGGTCGTTGTCCAGCCCTAGCGTGCCCGTCAAAGCTAGCGTCAATGGCCCCCATGTGAGGCCGAAGGCGTCGCATTCCACTACGCCGCTTTCCGTATTCCATGCGTCCACGGATTCCCTTTTGGAAGGGTCGGGAGGCGATCCCATCACGCGAAGATCAAGATGAAAGGCGTCGATTGCCGTGCCGAAGGGCAGAGGCTTTTCGGTTTTCATTTTCAGGGCGACCTCTCGCGCCGCGCCTGAAAAGCTAAGGCCGACCTCGGTGTGATCCTTGGGTTTGTGGCCGGGGCGTTGAGCCGTAAGATCCATTTCATCCGCCGTGAACAGTTCATGATCGGGACGGCGGCCGCGCGCTTCCTTAAGGCGCAAGCGCGCAAGGCTCCAACCGTCATCTTTCAATTCAATTTGCCCCTTACCGGCAACGCTCTGCACGGTCAGGATATCTTTGAGAGGCGGCAACGTCACCGTGGCCTCAGCGCTTTGCCTGAACGCCAAGTTAAACGCGTTCCATTGCCAAGGATAAGCCGTCAACGTGATGTCAGCTGCTTGCGCGCTGTCGCCTGCCTTGTCATGCCAGCTGAGATTGGAAAAATGATAATGCACGGCGAAAGGGAAACCGCCCATGCTACGCGCTTCATAAGTGATCTCATGCCCGCGCGCACGCGCAGAATCTATGCCCCCATCAATGAGGACATGAAAATGGGCCGCCCTGATTATCCAAAAGCCGCTCCACAAAATCAACACGCCTGCAACTGCGGCGAGGATGATGGAGCGAGAGGAACGGGAGATGGACACGGGATGGCCCACGGCTGACAACAACAAGCCAACCTTAACAAGGCGCGCTCTTCATTATCAACAGTATGCTGGTGGGGATTTTAAAATCGGACCGGGGAAGAACGCAGGATGCCACGCATCTCGACGGTCGTCCCCGGTTCCCAATGCCTAAGGTGGGTCGAGGTCGCAACCCACCTTTGCTCTACTCTAGGCAGGATGAAAGCTAGCCGTAAGCCCCCCGCAAGTCAATGATATGTTCTTGTTTTGTCCCAAACAATTTTGAGCCTGAAAATTCGCGGTTAATTATGTAACTTATTGATAATAGAGATAAATCTGATGATGTGAGATTAGCAAATTTGCGACCGGAAAGCCCTTTTTAGATCACGGTTTTTGCCTCGTTTTTCGCTTCTGATTCTTCTTAAAGGGCGACCCAGAAGGCTATATCTTATCAAACGCCGCTTCGATTTCGAACGTCTCACCACATATACTTGGCGGCAAGGTTGAAGGTGTTGTCGTTCACGTTGTAACGGAAAACATCGCGCTCGTAAGCGGCTAGCAGGCTCCAGTTGTTGTCCAGCGCCGCCATTACGGACGGATTCATGCTCATCCAGTTACGTTCACGCCGCGCGCCTTCGGTGACGAAGGGCATGGTGGGCGCATCGACGAAATCGGACTTGACGTTATACTGGCCGTCGCCGAACTCATGATTATACGCGACGCGAAACGCTGGTATCAGTACGCCGGTGCCGGGCATCGCGATGCGCCGCGAGCCGCCTATGCCAAGCTTGCCGATGGCCGACGTATCGTCGCTTGCATGAACGCGCAAATTGAAGTTGCCCGCATTGTTCTCGGTGTAAGGGCTGAAGGTCGCATAGGCCAGCTTGAAGCCCGCGAACGGCCCGTATTTCCAGGCATCCTGCGTTATATTGTAGCCGGTCTCGACCTCGCCGCCGAAGTGGAAAGCGTCGGGTGAAGCCGAGGCTCCGCTCGTCTGGCCGTTGCCGATGAACAACGTGCGTTCGCTGTCGAAAGTGTGATATCCGGCGGTGATAAATCCGTCGAGATACGCGTTTTTGAGATACGTGGTGGTACCGTACAGCGAAATGGCATAGCCGTCGCCTTGCACATCGCTGTAATCGCCGGTGGTGAAGCTGCCGTGTGCGTAAGAGAGCGCAAGGCCGACGAAGCTCCTGTCGGCGATGCGATAATCGACGCCGACGGTAAGGCCTGTATTGTCGACCTTTGTCGAGCCGCCGTTGCGCTGCAGTTGCTCGCTACCGAAACTTACATTGCCTGAAATAAAAGTGCCCCAGCGTCGATCCGCGTTGATCGCCGCAGGTTTTTCGGCGGGGGCGACGGGGACTGCGACTGTCCCGTAAACGGGCGGCTGTGCTGGATTTCCCGCAGAAACCGTTTCGAGGCAGCAATCGGGAACCCACTGGTACGAACCCGACATCACAGGCTGTTGCGTTGAACCCTCATCGGAAGCGGGACCCAGCACGGGCACCATGGCGTGTTGCTGAGGTAAAGTGATGTGAACCGTGTCGGGATTGCCGCCGCTTGCGACATACTGATTGTACATGCCAAGAGGCTGCCCAGGATAAGGCGACTGCTGGGCGTTGGCGATATCGAGCGGCGTCACGGCGGTTGTGCGGGGCAGGTTGGGGTTTATTGGCGACGCGTCGACATCATGTCCGCCGGAAAGTTTGGACGACCACGTCATCAATCTGCTCCACCTTGATTCCACAGTATCCGCCCTTTGAGTCAGTTGATCCAAAGTTGGCATGGATGAATATATTTTGTTGGATAGCGCGTCCAGGGTGGACGAGGTTTGATAGCCGCCACTGGTGGATGGATAGCTCAGAGCGGACGAGGTTTGATAGTTGACATTTTGATAACCGGCATGGGGAGACGGATTATTAGCGTTGTCCACATAAAGCGCCGGATTGTACATTCGTCCCGTCGTGACCGTTTCGCTGGCATTGGGAGCCGGAGCGCCCATGCCGGCAACGCCGGATGTTGCAATGCCGCTGGCCGGGCTTACTTCCATCAGGCGCAGGCCGCTGAAGTTCGCCATGCCGCCTGTTGCGCCTTCGCGAAGGGCGCGCAGATGCGACATGATGTTGGAACTCTCCATCGACTCGAAGTCCGTGACAACGGCGTCTCTTTCGAACCCGCTGGCCGGCAACAGGGACTGCAACGAATTGGCCGTGCCATTAGCGCTGTTGACGAACAGGCGATTGTAATCTTGCCGCAGGCTCGATCCTGGGGCTGCTGCGGGTCCGATCTGGTCGAAAATGCGGGCCACATCCAATTGATCGTAGGTCACGGCATAATTGGCGAGATCCGGGCTTGCGTAAGCAAGCGTCGGAGACAAAAGCATCAGGACGGCAGAGATGGCCTGGAGAGAAAGGCGCGGGAATGTCATGAAACCTCGCAACGAAAAAAGGACTTTGATGAGTACAGTTTTTATGGGGACAAGTCAGCCTGTTCGGTGCAGGGATTTTGGATGTTTTGGGCTGCTATGTCCAGAAAAATTAGGGTTTTATTGATTACGCGACGGCAACGCGCGTTAAGGTTAGCAGTGGGAAAAAATCCGGTTCCTTGATTTTCCGGGGCTTTAGTGGGAGTTTCGAATCTTGTTAGCACTCCTCACGAGGCCCCTATGAAATTCGAAAAAGCGGAACGCGTACGTCTTCTTCCCCCCTATCTTTTCCAGGAAATAGATCGCCTTAAAGCCGAAGTGGCCGCGAAGGGCGTGGACGTCATCAATCTGGGGGTGGGCGATCCCGATTTGCCGACGCCGAAATTTATTATCGAGCGCCTTAAAAAGGCCGCCGAAAATCCTGCCAATCATCAGTATCCGTCGTATTCGGGGATGACCGAGTTCACGGAAAGCGCGGCTCGTTGGTACAAGCGGCGCTTTGACGTCGATCTGGATCCCGTGCGCGAGGTTGTGACGCTGATCGGCTCGAAAGAGGGCATCGCGCATTTTCCTTTGGCGTTCATTAATCCGGGCGACATCGCGCTTGTTCCGGCTCCGGCTTATCCCGTGTATCACGTTGCCACGATGTTCGCAGGCGGGCAGTCGCATTTTATGCCGCTGGTGAAGGGGAACAATTTTCTGCCTGATCTGAACGCTATACCGGCGGCTGTGGCGCGCCGCGCCAAGGTGATGTTTCTCAATTATCCCAACAATCCCACGGGCGCCGTGGCCGGACGTGATTTTTTTGAGAAGGTCGTCGCGTTTGCGAACAAGCACAATGTCATGATCTGTCACGACGTCGCCTATTCCGAGATGGGGCTGAACGGTTGCCGCCCGATGAGTTTCCTTGAAGTGCCGGGCGCGAAAGAAGTGGGCATCGAGTTTCATTCGCTCTCAAAAACCTACAACATGACCGGCTGGCGTTTGGGTTTTGCCGTCGGCAACGCCGAGATGATCGCGGGCCTCGGCCAGATCAAAAGCAACGTCGACTCCGGCGCGTTCAACGCCATTCAGGAAGCGGGCATCGCGGCGCTGGAAAGCGATCAATCCAGCGTTGCCGAAATGCGAAAAGTTTACGAGGAAAGGCTGAAAGTTCTTATCGATGGCTTGCGGGAGGCCGGACTGGAACCGGATATGCCCCAAGCGACGTTCTATGTCTGGTGTCCCACGCCCAAAGGTGTGACGTCCAAGGAATTCGCGTCGCGTCTTCTGCGTGAAGCGGGCATCGTTGTGACTCCCGGCAGCGGCTATGAAGGCGGTGAAGGCTATGTTCGTTTCGCTCTCACCGTATCTAAAGAGCGGATGAAGGAGGCAGTGGTGCGGATTAAGAAGTTGAGGTTTTGATCAAGGGGTGGCGCTATATCCTTTCCTTATTTCGGTAGTGGCTAGTTTGTGGCCGCGCTTTCTGGGCAAACACGGTCGTCAAAGTATGCACACGCATGTAGCCACTGGCGGAGATACCGCGGTATCCCACTCGGTCATAGTGCCTCCTGAATAGCCACCACGAGCAACACACCATCTGCTACAAGCCGATATACAATACATTGTCATTAAAGCAGCAACAGGCTGGGAAAGATTGCAGCCAGGCTGGTATGCTTGCAATGAAGCATTAGCGACTATGTAGGAATTATAGTGCGTAACAGTTCCGGCAGGTCCCTGAGGCCCTTGGGGTCCTTGCGGTCCTTGATATCCTTGAGGTCCCTGGGGGCCTTGAGGTCCCTGAGGACCAGTAACCCCGATACTGCAGACTGGCTGGTCATTGTTGATGCCTGTCAGCACCTGCCCGGCAGGACAGGATAGCGTGCCATCATAAACCACACAAGTTGGCACGCCGTTCGTATCCGCTTGAAGCACCTGCCCGACAGGACAAGTAAAGTTAGCGTTGGAGCTCACACAAGTCAGTTTTCCTCCTGTTGCTACGCCCGAGAGCACCTGCCCGGAGGGACAGGAAAAATTGAGGCCTTTTGTTGGATCGACGCACGTTACGCTGCCATTTGCGATGGAACTGATTGCTTGCCCGGTTGGACATTGCGTGCCACCAGCCAAAGGAATGGTGACGCCGGGGCTGGGATCGACACAGACCGCATTGCCGCCTGAAGCGCTTGTAGCGCCTGAAAGCACTTGACCATTTGCGCAGATAGGGGGAGTCCAACCCATCGGGGTTATGAGAGCGCAGGCAACATGGCCGCCATCGCTGGGATTTATGTTTGACCAGACCAGCGCTGTGTTCGCAGGACATTTCCCGGTAACAGGGTCCATTCCCACGGGCGGGAACAGCGTTCCCGCTTGCGCCGCGCTTGATAAGATCAGCATGGACAACAGGCAGACGATAAATAAAGCAGCGTGTTTCATGGCGCGTTCCCTTCCGGCCAAATTCAATATTTATTGTAACCGCTTTCGGTTAAACTCCCATTAATCTTTGGCATTAAACGCTGCCCGGTAGAGTTAACTGGAGTTTAAAGCAGGCATGCGCTGAGAGGATTTTTTTCAGTTGCGGGCTTTCAGGTTATCAAGTGAATGAGTCAATACTGCCTCAATCCTCCCAAAAACCGGGCAAAAGGTTCTATAAATTCTGTCGCATCCATTGCCCAAACCGGCTGAATAGTCCGCCGCCGCTGTAGTCCATCCCTCCGCGCGCTGCGGCGAGGTCGGGTTGCATGGCGACAGCCAAAAGCCCTGCGGTTGTGGCGAAAGCGGGGCCGGACGTGGCTTCGGCCAAGCCTGTGAAAGTCGCACCATCTTCACGCACCGCGGCGGAAAGCGAGGGCCGCGTGATACGCAGAAAGCGGCCAAAACGCATCTGCTTGTCGAGAATGCGTCGGCGCTTCTGTTTTCCATTTTCTGTCTTCTGTCGTCTGTTTGCGTTACTGTGCCTCTATTGCCCGAACAGAAACTGGCGCAATGCCTCAAGCATGCCGAAGCGTCTCCGGACGACACGATTGCGGAAGCCGAAAGCCGGTTGGAACCACGACTTTCTCCTCCATTGCCTCGTTAACGATTTATAGCTTCGCCTTGACGCGGGGGGCTTCTTAATTCAGCCACTTCGCGCGGTTTCATCGGGTACAAAGGCAGCGGACACCGCTTGAATTCCAATTCGGCATCATCCCACCAACATAGCCCATTGCATTACAATATCCGTTGCAGGCCGACGTGCATTGCTCTACGTTGGCCGATGCGAAACTGCAGCCGCTGTTATAAGCCTGCATCGTGCTGTAAGGTATCGATGATGGGGTATATAGGCCTACCGGAGGTGCGCTGCACACAGGACTGCCGTTGCTGATTCCGGTCAGGAAGGTACCCGAACTGCAAGAGTATGTTCCAGTTGCTCCGCTCGGTCCGGCTGGCCCTTGGGGTCCAGTTGCTCCGGTTGCTCCAGTTGGCCCCTGTGGCCCCTGAGGTCCGGTTGCTCCAGTTGGCCCTGCTGGTCCTTGCGGTCCAGCAGGCCCCTGCGGCCCGGCAGGTCCTTGCGGCCCTACCGTCCCACCGCCCATGGAGACACAGCCGAAGCTCGTGGGGCCGGAGCCGGTTATCGTAATAACTTTTCCTGAGCATGAGGCCACCGCCAAACTCTCTAAGGTATTCACCGTCGCAACGCCGTTGTTGTTGAGGACGGATCCGCCCACCGATACAGTGCCGCTCACATCTGCATTGCCATTCACGTCCAAAGCCGCTTGCGGCGTGGTCGACCCGATGCCGACTTGTCCGCTCACGATCAAGCTGTTGCTTGGAGCTGTCGCCGTTCCTGCGTAGGTACCGACCGCCTCGCTGCCATTCACGTCGAGTTTAGATAGTGGCCCCGTCGTTCCGATCCCGACGTTGCCGCTGACGATCAGACCATTGTTCGGAGCTATCGCCGTTCCTGCGTACGTGCCAACTGCCACTCCGCCTTTCACGTCCAGTTTAGATAATGGCCCCCCCGTTCCGATCCCGACGTTGCCGGTGGAATTGATATATAAACTGTTTGCCGGCGCTTGATAATTTATCCCGAACTGCATCGTGCTGTAGGAATCATATAAGCCAAAATCAAAATTAGAATTATAACCCAACCCCATTGTCCGGGAACCACCTCCATTGTTTGCCTCGATGGCTATAGAGCCGTTTGAGTTTGCAGTAGCGGCGCTTCCAATCTGCAGCATATATCCTGGCGATGTCGTCCCAATTCCCACGTTGCCGTTGGGAACTTCATAAACGGGCGTCATGGATTTCCAGATGAGTGTGGAGTTCGTTGTGCTCGTCTGAAGGCAAGCGATGATATTGACCTTGTAAATATCCAGCTGCGTCACGCCGAGTTGAGTGCATGGATCCCCTGGCTGGTTAGCTGCCAAAGCAAGTTGCGGAAGAGCGGCGAGGACAAAAGCGGCGGTAACGGCTTTTATGACATGGCGCATGGACGGTCCCCATAGTTCGGGAAAATTCATCCCTGACTATCGGACCAGCGTATTAAGATTGTATGAATACACGCATTCTCAAAGTTAAAGCTTTTCCGACACAATGCTCAATAAATCCCTACAAATTCTGCCGCACCCACTGCCCCATGCGGCTGAATAAACCGCCAGTCCCGTAGTCCATGCCGCTGCGTACGGCAGTGAGGTCGGGTTGCATGGCGACAGCCAAAAGCCCTGCGGTTGTGGCGAAGGCTGGGCCAGACGTGGCCTCGGCCAAGCCTGTGAAAGTTACGCCATCTTCACGCGCCGCGGCGGAAAGCGTGGGCCTTGTGATACGCAGAGGACGGCCAAGCCTCACCTGCTTGTCGAGAATGCGTTGCGCCACGTCGCGGATGCCGGGCATCTGGCTTGTGCCGCCCGTGAGAACGACGCGCCGACCGGCCATCTCAATGAGGCCGCTTTTGTCGAGCCGGACGCGCACCATCTCGAATATTTCCTCCAGCCGCGGCTGGACGATGCCGATGAGATGCGACTTGGGAATATGGTTGGCGAATTCCGGTTCTTCCTCGCCGACTTGCGGCACGTCGATGATTTCGCGGTCGTCGAGCGGGCCTGAAATCGCGCTGCCGTAGAGCGTTTTGAGCCGCTCGGCGTGGCTCAACGATGTTGTCAAGCCGCGCGCGACGTCGTTCGTGATATGTGCGCCGCCCACGGCGAATCCGTCGGCGAAAATCAAGTGCCCGTCGAAGAAAATACCGATCGTCGTTGTGCCTGCGCCGATGTCAATGACTGTGCAGCCCAAATCCATTTCGTCTTCGACGAGACAAGCCATGCCGCTGGCGTAAGGCGATGCCACGAGCCTTTCCACTTCAAGATGGCAGCGCGCGACGGCTGTCACCAGCGTCCGCACAGGGCCGAACGCAGCCGATACGAGATGCAACTGCGTTTGCAGATTGTTGCCGATCATGCCCGAAGGATCACGGATGCCCTTCTGCCCGTCGAGCGTGTATTGCACGGGGATCGTGTGGATCAGTTCGAGCATGTGGCCTTGCGCGTCCGCCGCGACCATCGTCTGGCCTTGGGCCAGCGTGCGATCGAGATCCGTCGCCGAAATGGCGCGGCCGTTCAGGGGCAGTTCGATGGACGCCGTTTGCGACAGCAGCAAGGGCGCGGCGACGTTCACGATCACGCGCTCGATATTTTCGCCGGCCATCTGTTCCGCCGTGGCGACCGCCGATGCGATGGCCCGTTGCACGGCTTCCATGTCGGCGACAAGGCCGCCGCGCACGCCTTCAGCCAACTGGTGGCCGATGCCGATGACGCGCGGCCTAGAGGTCTCGTCGGCGCGGGCGATGAAACAGGCGATTTTGCTGGTGCCGATATCCAGCGCGGCGAAAACATCGCCTTGCGAAGGGCGCGGCTTGTCAAGCAACCAGTTCGTCAAACGATTCATTTATGAAGCTCCTTGGTCGGCGTCGAGGGCGGCGAAGAAGCGCCCGGTTCGATAAATTCGCGATCCGGCAGGCGCAAGTCGACGGCGACAACGTTGCGTTCAAGCACTTTCTGCTCCTGGATCAGTTTTGCAAGACGCGCCAACGCCGCTTCCATGTTTTGCTCCGGCATGCGCGCGATGACGTTGGGCTGCAAATGAAGATCCCAGCGCCGCTCGCTGACACGCACGGCCGCCTTGACGGCAGTAGCTATGGTCGGGAAGGCCGCGAGGGCGCGCTGGAGAGCCTGGGTTTGGGCAGGCGCGCCGAGGCCTACGACAAGAGGAAGATTGGGAAATGCTTCCGGTTTGGTTCCCGTCAGCTCCTTGCCCTCGCTGTCGATCACGACGGTTTGATTGTCATGCTGCCATCGTGCCGCAGGTACGCGCTCGGTCAAGTTCACGATGATCGTATCGGGCAGGCGGCGCTCGACGACCGCCGATGCTATCCATGGCAGCGCACGAATGCGCGTGTACGCTTCAGCCGGATCGAAAGCGAAAATAGGTGTCCCTTCGCTGACGCCAAGCGCAGCAAAAAGATCGGTTTTTTCGGTGTGCTGACGGCCTTTGACGATAATATCGTGGACGGCGAAATGCGCTTTTTGCGTGAGCTGCAAAGAAGCCGTTTTGATTTCTTCCGCCTTGCGTTCGAGCCAGCCGCTATGCAACAGCCAGATCGCAAAGCCGATAATAACAATGGCCGATCCTGCCAAAAGACTCAGCCGTACGCCGAAACCAATCCGCCGCGTGGCTGGTTTCTGGCGCGTATATGACGACGGCATGTGCTGCGTCACGCTTCCGCGTAAGGGTTTGGGTCGTAAAAAAGGCATTGTGAATCGGTGTGGCTGATACGGTTTGCCCTGCATCGTATCCGATTGAATGGATTGGAGAAAGGGTGGTTTTTACAACCTCAACCTCCGCTCCAGAACATCCGGCAGGTCGTTTTCCAGCAGGATGACGTCCTTCGGTTTCGCGTTTTCCTTGATCCAGGCTTGCGCCTCGGCGAGGCTGATGAGGGGGACGAGAAGGCCGGCCCCTTCCTGCGCCCGAAAGCTTTCCGCAAACGAAGGAATGCGATCTGGCCTGATGACAAGCGCGACATCGGCATGCCGGGCGGATTCGGCGCCGAGTTTCCGGTGAACCTCATCGTTCATAGCGCCAAGCTCGGCGACGCCGGGGGTGACAAGAATGCGCCGCCCGCCTGCTTCAGCCGCCAGCATTGTCATGAGTTCGAGCGCTGCACTAAAGCCATGCGGGTTCGCGTTGTAGGCGTCGTCGATGAGTGTCGTGCCGTCCGGCTGCGGCTTGACTTCAAGCCTATGCGTGATTTGCGGTGTTGTTCGAAGCGCTGTGACGGCGCGTTCGGGCGGTACGCCCAGCGCAACAGCGGCCGCGAATGCCAGCGACATGTTTCCCGCATGATGTTTGCCGAACAAAGGCGCCATCAGGGCGAAGATTTGATCTTTCCAGCGCACCTGCACCGTGAGGCCGTCAACGGTCTGTTCGACGGATTCGATAATGAGATTGGCCGACGGACTTTTCCCGCATATGACAAAACAGTCCCGTTTCTTTTCCACAAATGCGCGCGCGTAATCCTGATCGAGCGCATCTTCGTGGATGACGATCCGGCCCAATTCATTCCCCAGCACGGCCTCCGCCAATTCGAACTTTGCGCGGGCGACCGTATCGAGAGACTTGAAACGCTCGTAATGCGCTTCGCCGATGGCCGTGATGATCCCTGTCTGCGGCGGGGTGAGGCGGCATAGTCTTGCTATGGAGCCTTGGCCGTACGCGCCCATCTCGACAAGGAAAAAACGGCAATCGTTACGCAGATTCTCGCGGATGATTCTTGAGACGCCCATCGGCGTGTTGACGCTGCCGGGCGTGAAAAGAGTCGGCGCGTGCATCTCAAGAATGTGGCCGAGAATGTGTTTCGCAGATGTTTTGCCGAAAGAGCCCGTAATGCCGACGACGACCGGATCGACTTCCTTCAGTCGCGCCATTGCTTCGTTCAGAATGCGCCGCTGGATCGAGGCTTCAAGGGGAGAAAGCAGAACGTTAGCCAGCGCAAGAAGAAATGGTATCGCCTGAACCATAAAAACCCACGCCCAAAAGCTTCTCATCTGCGAAGCCAGGCCGCCCGCCAAAAGGCAAAGGACAAACGCCGTGCCGAAAATGCGCCGCGCGCGCGAGGTCATGACGAGTTTTTTCTTAGCTTCCTTCTTCGGGTCCGGCTCGAAGGCGGCAAAAAGCGCGAAAAGGACGGCATAGATAAGGCTGCCCGTTCCATGCGGAACGAGATTCGCCAAAAGGAGCCGGGCAATCCCACCAAGAAGCAACGCCAGCGTAACCCGTTTATCGAACGCGCGCGTGGTTGATATCCAACGCAGAAAGCGGCGGCCATCGTATTCGTCCTGTTGGAAAATATGCAGGTAACGCGGCAAACGACGGCTTGCGAAAAACGCGAAGGCGATCAGGGCCAGCAGAGGGGTGAATGTTTCCATCAGACTTTTTCCATGAAATCCGTCAGGCGTTTCAAAACGAGATGCCGTCCGGCTTCCAGAAGCGAATAATGATCCTGTTTAGGAAGAATGCTCAATCTGGCATTCGGGATCAGTTTGGCCAGGCGTTCGCCGATGTCCGGCGGCGTTTCGGCGTCGTTCAAACCATATACCAAATGAACGGGGCAAGCTATCTGCTGCGCCCGTTCGGACAAATCTTCGCGGATAATGGCGAGGAAAAGGGGACGCAACGCGCCTGCTGATTTGTAATCGGCGCTGCCGAATTTCTTACGCAAACCATCGACGCTGATGCCCAGAAGAGGCGCGAGGCGTTTTAGCAATTTGAACGTGTAAATCCGGCTTTTGTATTTCAGTTTTTCCGCGAACGTGCGACGACGCGGCAAGCCTGCAGAGGCTAAAAGAAATAGTCCATCAATCGTTTCAGGATGCCGCGCCGCAAGCTGGATTCCGACGCGCCCGCCGAAAGAATGCCCGACCCATATGATTTTTTTGATATTTCTGTAATGCGCGATCAGGTTTGCAACCGCATCGGCATATTCCGCCGTGCCCCAGACTTCTTGCGGCAACGGCGATTCACCGAAGCCGGGAAAATCCAACAGCAAGTGCGCCGCGCGTTGCGAGAGGGCTTGCGCCATCGGCGCGAACGTCTGCCGGTTTTGTCCCCATCCGTGACCCCATACGATGAGGCAAGGTGCTGTGTCGATGGGCAGACCCGACGTTTCGTATTTAATTATGGTTTCGTTTTTCATGAGAGCCGTCATGAATCATACATCTGAGGGAGGATCCACATACCCATACCACGCCGCTTGTGGCGCATTGGGAAGGCCGAGAAGTTTTGCGTAAAGAACATGCCCTTGATTGCCATAATCAAAATGCCACCACTCCAGATGATAATTCGTAAAGCCTTCCTGTGTCATTGCCCAGTGCAAAAGCCGCCGGTTCTGAAGGCGCGGGTCGTTTTCCGCGATTTCGCCAGCGGCCAGTTTCCGTTCAAATGCGTCGCTGGTGCTGTTGGCGGAAAGTTCATCAAAACCGGCCCCCATATCAAGCAATTCGCGCGTGCCGCGTTTGCGAAGAGTCAGATCGACCGCGCCACCGGACGAATGCAGCGGCCATGTTTTTGAATCCGTTCGCTGAAAACGGGTCGGATCGGAAACGATGGTGAGACAAATACTGCGTCGTTCTTCTTCGCTGGCTTGCGGATTATCATGCGCTACTTTTTTCCAGAAAAAATCCCACAATCCTTTTTGGCACTTGATGGGACGATAAGCATCGAAGACGAAAAGTTCGACCCCAAACGCCTTGAGGCGATCATTCACCCGCGCCAGTTTCTCAGCTACCGTTTTACGGCACCAAATGCGTTCGGCCGCGCCGTCGATTTTCCGGTTGTAGGGTGCGTTACCGCCGTCCGTGCGCGCGTAAAAACTTTCGCCAACGATTCCGTAACCGTCAAGCCTGACCAGCGGTTCGTTCGCGCGACTGTCGGTGGCGTCGAAGGGAATGTCGTGATAGCTTCCCGCATTGCACGGCAAGGCAAGCGTGGGAATCCTGTGGTCAACGGTTTGCATCATTGACTTTTCTTTCCCACGGTTATCATCTTGATGTTCTCCGGTCTTTACCAAGGAGCAATTAGCCCACATGACCCGCAAAAAAACAAGAGTTCTCGTCCTTTTCGGCGGCCGTTCGCCTGAGCATGATGTCAGCGTCATAACGGGACTTCAGGCTTTGGAAGCGCTCGATCCCGCCTTTTTCGAAGCGCAGCCCGTTTACATTGCGCCCGACGGCCAGTGGCTGACAGGCGACTTGTTGCGTCGGCGCAGCATCTATGTTCCCGGCCCCAATGAAAGAAAAGAACTCATGCCGGTTGCGCTTCATATCGGCCCTGGCAATCGTCCGCATTTGATGACGCAGCCGCGCTTTCCGTGGCAGCGCGCGAAGGAGATCCCGTTCGATGTGGCGCTTCCGGCTTTTCACGGCCTTATCGGCGAAGACGGCGGCATTCAAGGCCTGTTCGAGACGGCCAACGTTCCTTATGCGGGCATGCGGACTCTGGCTTCAGCCATTCTGATGGATAAGGCGGCGACCAAGCGAATGCTGGCGGGCACGGGGGTTCCGCTTTTGCCGTGCTGGGAGATCAAGCGGCCTCAGCAAGGATTGCTTCTGACTCCTGAGGAGCTTGCGCCTTTGTGCGAGGATGTGCCGTTTCCCTGCTGCATCAAGCCGTCTCATCTCGGCAGCAGCATCGGCGTTGCACGCGTGATGGATTTACAGGAAGTATCCGACGTTTTGCCGAGCCTGTTCCGTTATGACGACACGGCTATCCTCGAACCTTTCGTCGAAAATCTGGTCGAATACAACGTTGCAGTCAGTTGCGTGCACGGCGAGATGCGGACGTCCGCCATCGAAAGGCCAAAGATGGCTTCCGAGTTGCTCGATTTCAAAACCAAGTACATGTCCGGCGACGGCAAGCAGGGCGGCGCAAAAATGCCGGGACAGGGCAGCCAAGGCATGTTGTCGTTGACGCGCGACATCAATCCCGACCTTCCGCCGGATCTCGAAAACAGCATCCGCGAATGGGCGATCGAAGTTTTCATGCACGTCGGGGGCACGGGCGCGCCGCGCCTCGATTTTCTGTGCAATAGCGCGACGAACGAAGTCTGGTTCAACGAGGCCAATCCGTGCCCCGGTTCGTTCGGCTATTTCCTGTGGGAGGCGGCGCAGAAGCCGCTTTTGTTCACGGAATTGCTTGAAAGCCTGATCGGCGAAGCGATAGCGCTTCACGCGCGCGCGCAAATTCCGCTCGATCCGACGCCGGACGACGCGCGGCTGTTTCCGCGGCGGTAGAACTTATTCCTCTATCATTTTTAGCCACGCCGCCTCATTCAGAATCGTGACGCCTAACGTGCGGGCTTTTGCGGCTTTGCTGCCAGCATCTTCGCCAATCACTACGTAATCCGTATTCTTGGAAACGGAGCTGACGACGGCGGCGCCGAGGGATTCGGCTTTGGCTTTGGCTTCGGCGCGGCCCATGCTCGAAAGCGATCCTGTAAAGACGATGGTTTTTCCGGTGAGTGGCGAGTCGCCTGTGTGTGTGGAGACAACATCCGTGACCATCAGTTCTTTCGTCAGATCATCGAGGACGCTGAGATTGTGCGGCTCGGCGAAGAACGCGACGATGTCGCGCGCGACAAGCGGGCCGATCTGATCGATGCCGGTCAGGTCATTCAGGGCATCTTCGTTTCCCTCTTGCGCGGCTTGCATCGCCTCGCGCCAATGGCTCAGGCTTCGATAGTGCCGCGCCAGAAGTTTGGCCGTCGCTTCGCCAACCTGCCGGATTCCAAGCGCGTAGATGAAACGATCGAGCGGTATCTGCCGCCGCGCTTCGATGGCGGCCAGAAGATTGCTCGTGGATTTTTCGCCCCAGCCTTCGCGTTTTGCCAGCGCATCGCTGTGCTGTTTCAGGCGAAAAATATCGACAGGCGTTTGAATCAATTTGTCTTTCCACAATTCATGCACGCGCTGCTCGCCGAGGCCTTCGATGTTGAACGCGTTGCGGCTGACGAAATGGCACAGACGTTCCACTGCCTGCGCGGGGCAAATGAGGCCACCTGTGCAGCGGCGCACGGCCATGCCATCCTCGCGCACGGCCAGCGAGTCGCACTCTGGACAATGATCGGGAAACAAAAAAGGCTTCGAATTTTTTGGACGTTGTTTCAGATCGACTTCGATCACTTGCGGGATCACGTCGCCCGCGCGCTGAATCCGCACGACATCGCCTTCACGAATATCCTTGCGCGCGATTTCGTCCTCGTTGTGCAGCGTGGCGCGGCTGACGACCACGCCGCCGACGGTGACGGGCTCAAGTTCGGCTACTGGTGTCAACGCGCCTGTGCGCCCGACTTGAATGATAATCTTGTTGAGTTTTGTTTCGGCTTGTTCCGCTGCGAATTTATGCGCGATGGCCCAGCGCGGCGCGCGGCTGACGAAACCGAGGCGTTCCTGCAGCGCCACGTCGTTCAGCTTGTACACCACGCCATCGATGTCGAACGGCAAGGCGTGGCGTTGCCGATCGAGTTCGCGATAATAATCCAGCAGTTCGCCCGTCGTTTTGCACAAGCGCGCTGGTTCGTTCAGATCGAAGCCCCAGTTTTTGAGTTGCGTGCGAAGCGCCTGCTGCGAGGGCGGATAATCGCCTTTTATCTCACCCAGCGCATACGCGAAGAAGGCAAGGGGACGGCTGGACGTAATAGACGGATCAAGCTGGCGCACGCTTCCGGCGGCGGCATTGCGCGGATTGGCGAAAGGAGGCTCACCGATCTCTTCGCGGGCGGCGTTGAGCGCGGCAAAATCCTTGCGATTGAGATAAATCTCGCCGCGAATTTCGACGACATTTGGGAAAGGTTTGGGCAACGTGTGGGGAACGTTCTTGATCGTGCGGACGTTCGCCGTGATGTTTTCGCCCGTCGTGCCGTCGCCGCGCGTGGCGGCCTGCACAAGTTTTCCTTGCTCGTAACGCAGCGAAGCCGACAGGCCGTCAATTTTCGGTTCGGCTACAAACGCTATCGGCGCATTTTCCGGCAGAAGCAAAAACCGCCGGACGCGCGAGACGAACTCCACAATGTCTTCATCACTGAACGCATTGCTCAACGAGAGCATCGACACGCTGTGTTTGACTTTGCTGAATGTTGCGGCGGGAGCCGCACCAACTCTTTTTTCAGGGTCGTCGGGCGGCGCTAAATCAGGGAATTGATCGCGCAAGGCGCGGTAGCGCGCACGCAACGCATCGTAATCGGCATCCGAAATAACCGGCGCATCCTTTTGGTGATACAGGACGTCGTGATGCGCGATTTGCTTCGCCAAAGCGGCCAACTCAGCCGCGGCTTCGATGGGGGTGAGTGGCGGCGGCGGTTTTTTTGTTTTTTTCGCGTTCATGGCGAACCGGTTTAAAAATGAAGGGCTTACACGGCGCCTCTAATCTTTAGCATAAGGCAGGTTATGGCGTTGAGGCAATAAGCCTGTGGCAGCGCTGATGCCCGGCAGGTCTTTCATCCAGAGGTCGATATATGACGATATCTTTCCGTAGGAATTATCGCAGGCGATAGCTTTTCTGTTCAGCAGCGCGGCTAAAATGACTCCGTGCAGACGATTGGTGATGATTGTTTCGTGGGGTTCAAAGAGCCTCACGGCGCGTCCGATAAGCAGGCCGGATACTTTTTGCCATATCCGGCAGGCGGGCAAAATATTTCCCATACGCGCGTCCCGCCAGTGAATTCTCATGCCAAAATGATAGGCCTTTTTTGTCAATCCCGTCAGAAGATCGTCCCAATCGGCGGATGAGGCGCGCGCGTGGGCTATATCATCCGGCAATGCGCTTTCTTCCTTATCGCGGCGCAGAAGATAAAGCGAGGAATGTCGCGAGGGAGAGGACGCGGCGATTTTTTCCCAAAGAGCGTGCGCCATATCGGGACACAGGCGTAAATTGGGGAGACCTTTGTCGTGCAGGATGGAAAGGGATTTTTTGTCTCTCAAAAAAATATGAAGATCGGAATGCTGTTTCAAAAGCGCGCACGATTTGTCCAACTCTTCGGGATTTTGAAAATGGACAGACTGCGGAAGGATGACGATGCGTTTGTTGGGGTATTCAGTTATAATTTTTTCGCGAAACTTTTGATGCCACGGCCATAGATCGCCAAAATTCCCGCCTCCATGAAAGCAAATGGTGTCGCATTTTTCAATGTGACGAAGCGTCCGATAGCTGATGTTGTCGATGCTATACTGGCCGAGAAAAGTTTTGTTGTGACTTCTAAAAAATTCTCCGGCCCCCGCCCATATCAAGAGATCCCCGACGTTGCCGTGGATGGGATAATCGAGATAAACCAGCTTTCCCTGGGCGAAGGGAGTAATAACGTCGAGTTCTGCAGACAATTTTTTCATGAATTCCTCAGCTCCTGATTTTGGATCTGATGACGGAAGCATAAAATCCGAACAAACCCCGCAACAAACCGTGCAGTTTATCAAGATGCGAGAATTTAAAATCCGGGGATATAGCTTCGCCGCCCAACGGATCGAGAAGGGCGTTTCTCACATGCCAATAGATGGGCCGCAGCCATCTGATGTCGTTCAAAAGGTGCTTGGCGTACAAGGCGCCCAAACCTGTCGAATAGCGGAAAAGCAGTTTTTCCCCGGATGAAATCGTCTTGCGTCCATGAAAATGATAGACTTTCATATCGGGGGCATATTCGATAAGCATGCCTTTAAAATGGGCGCGATAGGCATAATCTATGTCTTCGGCGCTGTGGAAAGGCGTTCCCGCTCCCAGCCTGATGTCGAAGCCTCCGAGTGTGTCGAATAAGGCGCGGCGCATCATCATATTGGCCCCGGTAAACGCGGCATTGAGCATTCCTATGGCTTTCGGGTGCGTCTGTTTGTTCCAGCGCTGCAGGGTGTTTTCTGTTTTCAATGTCATACGCAAATCCGAAGGATCCCCTTGTTCGACTCGTCCGCTTCGCAAAACGAGTTCGGTATCGGACTCGTTGTGGCGCAACGCAGCAACAAAATAGTCCTCGGCCACGCGGCAATCGTCATCCGTGAAAATCAATAAGTCGCCTTTCGATGCCTTGACGCCAGTATTGCGGGCTAGGGCGAGGCCTTTTCGAGGTTCCGAAACGAGCTTTATCGGAACGGCGCACGTTTCGGAAAAATTCGTAACCGTGGCGGACGTATCGTCTGTCGAGCCATTGTCGACGACGACAATCTCTGCCTCAATCGGCATCGTGTTATCGATAGCTTTTACAACGGATTCAAGGCATCCAACGACGGCGTGGCTTCTGTTGCGCGTGCAAATGATGACGGAAAGCTTCATGGCCTTATGGTTGATTAAGATCGTTACGGAAAACGCTCGTCTTGAACTGACACTTTGCCGTAACCTGCAAGAATGAATGCCGGGCAAAGGCAACGGTTTGTTTTATCGTTTCACGCCCGCCGGGGAACAATAACATGACGAGCCCGGCGGTCGCGTACGATGCAAAAATGCCACCGCCCAGCAAGAGCCACGTCGGCGTGTTTGCCATAACATGACGGCAGCCAAGAAGAACCAACGCAGCTATGCCTCCGCTCACAGTTTGAGGCAAGAGAGTGCGTCCAACATCGCACGCGCGGATCGGTCCCTTGCGCGTGACGTATTTCCACAACAACGGCAGGCGCAAGCATTCGCTGGCGGCATAGGCGGTTGCGACGCCGACAGCGCCATAAGGCAGTCCAATCACGAACGCGCCGACGCATGTAACGGCATAAAATATACCCCAACGCGCAAAATCGGCGGCTCGGCCCTGGCTTGTAAAAAGCCATCCGGCTGAGTTGTTGACGACCTGCAGTAAACCGGCAACGGCAAGAGGTTTAAAGATGGCGGCAGCATGAACCCAGTTGTCGCCGAGCAACACAGGGATGAGCGTATCGCTGAAAACAAGCGCCCACAAAATCCCCGGCCAAATCGCGAGCGTAAGCTGTCCCAGTGTTTTGAGAAAGGCGCTACGGTACCTGTCGGGCTCGTTCAGTAAACGCGAAAGAACGGGAACCATGACGCCTCCCAGTGGCCAGACAAAGCGCTGCAAGGGAAAAACCAGCAGTTTGTAAGCGCGGTCGTAAAAGCCCAGTTCTTGATCGCCCCAGGCATGCCCGATCAGAACATTGTCCATGTTCCGGCCAATATATCCCATGAAATTATTGATAGTCAGCCCGCCGCCGAACGCCAGCATGTCGCGCAAGCCGGAAATTTTGCGCGGCGCGGAGGGGCGCCATCCTGAGGCAAGCCACAGGCCGATAACCGGTGTCATCGTGCCGACGACCATGCCGGCATAGAGCGACCAATATCCACCGAAAACAATCGCCCAAACGATCGATGTGGCCAAGGCTCCTAGGGTTGTCACAGCATCGATCAAAGCCGTTATGCCAAATTGCATGCGGCGTTGAAGGATCGCGCTGTGCTGATTGGCGAGAGAACTCGGAAAAACAAGTGCGCCCATCGCTACAGTCAACGCGACGACGCGTTGATCGCCGTAATACAGGCCAACCAACGGGCTAAGCGCCATAAGGATAACGGAAAGCGCCAGCCCCATGGCGACGTTTAGCCAGAAAAATGCGTTGATCTCGTCATGGCTTATCGCGGTTTTCTGCACGGTGGCCTGGCTGAGGCCGAGATCCTGAAAAAGGACGACAAACCCGATAACAGGTCCGACCATGGCAACAAGGCCGAAATCGGATGGAGACAAAAGGTGTGCCAGAATAATGACCGATCCGAATTGGCATAGAATTTTGATGCTCTGTATCGCGCCGGTGCTGAGAATGCCGGCCGTGACGTGGCGTCTAACGTCTTTATGTGCGGGTTCGAAGGCGCGTTTTGTCATGGCCGGAGGGGCTCTTTCTTCGTTCGAGGCGCAAACGGGAAGACAGGCATGGCCTTTGTTTCAGATGGCGCTTTCAAAGCCAACCTCGGAATAATGGAGTAGAACAACAGAGGGCCAAGGCCGAAAGGCCCCAGAAAATCGACTTCGACAAAAGCGCGCGCCAGAAGCATGAAAGCCATTCCCAGAGAAAATATCGAGAGCATATTTCTGCCTTTTTTAAATGTGTAATGCAGGCTTTTCAGGCAATTTGCGGCGATCATCGCCGCCATCAGCAACAGGCCCGCGCAGCCAAGCTCGACGAAAGTCTCGATAAACAAACTGTGAAAATGGAATCCGGTGCGGTTGAAAATTAAAAATTGATACCAGTATTTTTCTGCATCGGGTTGCCCTGTAACCCAGAACGCATAATAGCCATGCCCGAAGAACGGATTCCTCAGGCCGACTTTGATCCCTTCCGACCACAGGTAGGTTCGCCCGGTCAGGCTCTCGCTTTTCCCCAACGCATGAAAAACCGCGTTTTCCCATCCGAGATAGAGCCCCGCTACAGCAAGGGCAATGGTGACAGTGATGCCCAGAACAAGAACAGGAACACGCAGGGACCGCGAAAGCTTCATGATAAAACAAGCCGCGCAACTTACACCAAGCGCGACGGCTAACGAAGTGACGGAAGCGGCAGAGCGGCTCAGGATAAGGCCTGTGATGGAGATCAGGAAAGGAAGGGAGGAAAACAGAATCTTTTCCGGCTTTTTGTTATCCGAAAACAGATACAGCAACGACGCAAAGATGCCAATTTCCGCGATGAACCCAACCTGGTTTTTCGATCCGAAGAGGCCGACAAGAGCGCTTGTTCCGCTGAAATAATCTACCGCATAAGTGCCGTCGATGAACGTGGCGACCAACACGAGCGAAGCGCCGATCATGATGCCTTTTATGAAGGCGCGAAGGCTTGCGGCGCGTGCAATGATTACCGTGCAGGCGATCATGGAAACAAACTCAAGCGCGGCGCGCGCCGTTATGTTGGGATAATCGGACCAGAAAATGGACAACGCGCAAAACGTTACAAATAGCGCAGGAAGAAACAGATTTTTCGATGGGTATAAGATGAACCGCCCTTTGATGAAAACGTGCGGCAACCACAGAACGTAAAACAACAAGATGGGAAAGACCGTAAACAGGTTTGAGTAAGCCATGATGACAATCGTCAGGGCTACATATGCGATCGCAAAAGGATCGTGGATTTGCGGATTTTCTTTCGTGCGAGGCTGTACGGAATTTTGGCGGGCGAATTTCACGATGATATCCTCGCCCAAATAGGCCGCCAGAGGTGCCAAAGTGCCGTCGGTCTCGTTGCCGCAATTTTGAGTGCAGCAAAAACATCGCGTCGTTTTATGGCGTCGACGAGTTTGGTAAAGGCGTAAGCTTCCTTCAAATGAAAGCTTCGTTTTCTCTGCGCTTTGGCTGCGGCCGGATCGAGCGTGTGGCGTGCGAGGAATTTTTTGTCGCCATCGACAATACGGATAACGCCATCAAGCGAGAGCCGATGGGAAATCGACCCGTCGCGCGCCGTATAGCGATATCCTTCGGAAGGTTCCACAACGCACGCTGCGCCACAAGCTAATGTTTCGGCCAAAAACATGTAGTCTTCGCCGATGTGAAGTTCCGGATCATAGGCGAGCCCGTGCCGTTGCAAAAACGCGGCAGAAAAAATCGGTTTAAGATAACCAAGTGCTTCGCCTCCTAAGAATGATTGATTGCCCTCGATAAAATGCGCCAGATCAAGCGTTTTCAGGCGCGAAAAACGCGAGGGCCTGAACATGGAAAACGTGGTTCCATCGGATTCGCGATAAACGCGTATGTTATCGACGACGACATCGGCTTTTTTCATTTGCGCGAGGGCCACGCACCGCGCAAGACGATCAGGAAGAAAAATGTCATCGCCGTCAAGAATAGCAATCCACGGAGACGAGGCCGCGGCCATTCCTTTGTTGCGGGCAACGCTCGGCCCGGCGTTTTGAGGGAACCTGATCTTTTTCAAATGCGGGTCGTCTATTTTGGAAACGATTGCCCACGTCGCATCAGTCGATCCGTCGTCGACAAGAATAACCTCAACCGCGATGCCGCGCTGATCCAACGCGCTTCGGATCGCGCGTTCGATAAAACGCTCAACGTTATAAGCCGCGATGATGACGGAAATGTCAGCAGTCATGTGTTACGCTCTTGTCCATACAATTCAATCTCGCGCACGCCCGACAAGCGAAATACAACACCGGCATGCAAGGAACCGCGCAGCATCCATGAAAGACAGCGGTTTCGCCATGGAAAGGTTGCCAGCATGGCCAAAAAGCAGGCAACCAGTTTTGAAAAGGCCAACCCTATTTCTTTTCCGCGTGCCCAAAAGCTTGCCTTGGTGTCTTCCGACAACAAGGTGCCGTGAATTTGTCCCGATCTGAAGCGGCGTTTGAGAAGCCATGATAAACGCGAACGATCGGTAGTGATAGTTTCGGTCACAATGGCATCGGGCGCGTAACCGATGCGTCCGCCTGCGCGATAAACTTCTGAAAAGAAGACAGTATCTTCGCCACCTGAGCGGCCAAGCTCAAAGTGAAAACGCCGGTCTTTAAGCGCGGGAGTATAACGGCGGAAAAGAACATTACCAGCATAGCCTGTCATAATTTTACCATCGATCCGAACCGGTCTCGTGGAATGAAAATCGCCGGTGCGCGCCCATGCGGGGCAGTCTTGCGTGAAAAGCGCTTGCACGGGGCCAAGGACGGCATCGCAATTGTCCCGGTCTAAAACAGTTACAAGGGCTTCCAGCCATGCGGCCGAGGCGATTTCATCGTCGTCGATAAAGGCAACGAGCGGCGCTATCGCGGCATTGAGGCAAGCATTGCGCGCGACAGAAATATTGCGGGCTGGCGCGTGAAGATACGTCAGGGGCAGGGAACAATCTCGCGCTGTTGCTTCGACGCGTTCCTTTGCGCTCGGCGTATCGTCATTATCGGCGACGATGATGCGGATCGTTCTATCCGGTTTAAGGGTTAAACGTGCCAGCGAGCGCAAAGTTTCAACAACGTGGGCGCGCTGAAACGTGCAGAGACATATATCGATGTCGGGGACAGTTGCCATCAGGAGCGGCTCCGTGATGTTGCCAAGATGCCCCGCCAAAATCCGAGCGACCAGCCCAAATGCATAAGCATGGCGGCTGGCCCCGCAGCAACCGTCCAGAAATTGCGTTTTTTGATGCCGAGCCAAAGGCCATAACAGCAACAAAATCCGGCCCAAACCGTGAAGGGTAAAGCAGCCGTCCAGAAAAGCGGAGTCGCCAAAGCCAAAAAACAAATCGGCGCAACGACGGCAGGCGCTAACTGGCGGCGTTTTGGGAGCGTGCGATTTTTGATGATGTTGCGAGCGCGGCCATAACCATAGCCGATATATTGACGGAAGAGGCCGAAAGGCGAAGACCGCGGGTAATAGGTAAACGCTGTTTTGCCGCTCAGCCAAATTTTATACCCTGCGCGGCGCAACCGCGTATCGAGTTCGGCGTCCTCGTTATGCGAGAAGGATTTGTCGTAGCCTCCGACGGCGCGGAAGGCTTCAAGGCGCATGAGGGCGTGATGACCGTGATCGACCCATTTGCCGCCGTTGCCTTTGCATCGATGCGCCGAACCGCCGTTTCCGAGTTTTGAGTTTTGCGCGGCGGCGACGGCGCGTTGAAATCCTTTTTTACCGACGGCGCTCATTCGAACAACGACTGAATCGGCTTGCGTTGTTTCGGCTTCTTCAATGAGGATATGGCAATAGTCGTCGGGATAATCGCCGTGCGCGTCGATGCGAATAAGAAACACGCAGTCTTGGCCATAATTTGATACGGCTAAATTGACGGCGGAACTTTGCAGGCGTTTTGGGTTTTCCAGAAACACGACGTTTGAAAATTTGTTGGCAAAATTTTTCCCAATCTCAGGGGAGCGATCCGTGCTGCCGCCATCGGCGATTACAATCCGTAGAGGCAGCGTGGATGCCGCAAGCCCGCGAACCAGTTTTTCCAAATGAGGTTCCTCGTTGAGGCAGGGGATCACCGCAAGAATTTTTTGTGCTGCTGTGGTCATGCCGTTTCTCGTTTGAACGAACTCAACCAGGAAACGAACTCTTCGCACTCTTTTTTGTCATGAATCCACGTGGACGGTGGAACGCGGGAAACATTTTCTTCCAGTGATTTATATTGAACGGTGGACAACTCATTGAAAAAGCTGGCCAACGCAAGATCTAAAGGTTCGCCCAGCGTAACGCCAATTCCCAAACGTTTGAGGAAACGGCCTGTCTCAACCGCTTTTTCCGCAAGCGGCACAGCGCCAAAAATGCCGCCTTCATAAAGCCGGTTTGGCAACAGCCACGACGAGTTCATGCCTTCCTCAAACTTGTCGATAGTCCAAGTGAAGTGAACATTTTGATAGAGCGAAGCCATATCGTCCGGAGATTTGTAGGGTCCCAAAAACCGCAAGCCGGGAGTCTCGGAAACTGTTTTATGAAAATCCTCAAACTGGTCGAACGCTGGGCGTCCGCGGATGATGACTTCGACATTTCCCTGGCATTGTTGCACCAGATTTTTCAGAATCCGAAGGCTTTTCTGGCAACGAATGACACCGAACCAGCCTATCGTCCAAGGAGGTCCCGGTTGCCGCACTTGCGGTGATGAATCTTCGCGCGTTTCAAGACATTTGTTTTCAACAAGTTTGATGGGTAAGCGTGCGTTCGAAAGCGTGTTGAAATAATGACTGATGAAAGTAGGCGAACTTGTGACAAGAGCCGAGACTCGTCGCGTGAGCCAGCCTTCAATGGTGCGAAGAAGAAATCCAATCGGGCCGCAGCCCAACAATAGGCGGTGAATATCCAGACATTCATAAACCAAAATGGGTGCAGGACGGCACAGGTTTCGCCCTCGAACGCCAAGCGCCAGCATTTCCAGATTACGGGCAAGGATGACATCCGCGTTCGCAAACAACTCACGGTGACGCGGCAGAAAAATAGCTTCACGAAAAACCGACCAGATCCGTTGTGCGAACCGGCCATTATGTGTTTGGCCAAGGTTCGTCGCGGGACAGCCGCCCACATTTTGAACGGGATCAGGCGCGCGCCGAAAACCGGCGACGACGACTTTTGCACCGCCTTCACGCAACATGGCGACGCGTTTATGAACCGTCGCGTCGGTGAGGTCGTGCGCCAGAACGAGGATTTTTAAAGCCGGCATAGATTCCTAACGTTTCTGTTTGCATGTCGGGGATTGAGGAAACGGACACGGCTCGTTCATGGGCGTGAAAGCAGCCCTGGCGATTTCGGCTGTAATCGGCGCTGTGTAATGAAATGGCCCCAGCCAATTCTCATTAATTTTCGATCCCACCCACAGGCTGAAAAACAATTTACCAGGATTGCGCGGCAGGACGGCGTCGTCAGGCGTTGTGTGGACGATTTGTCCATCGACATACCAGCGAATTTTTTGAGGAGCCCACTCAATCGCGTAGTCGTGAAATTCTTTCGAAGCATCGAATCCGAGAGGAATGATTTTTCCATCCCGGCTTTTGCCGTTCACCCAATAATTGACCTGAACGGTTCGCGGATCTTTCCCAAGAAACTCGAAATCAATCTCGTCATGTTGGGGAACGCCAAAGGGAGGGCCGATATAGGTAAAAAATGCCGTATTCAAGCCCGACCCGGCGGCGGTGCGTAGGCGCGCTTCATAAAGGCCGTAGCCATGCTTCGCGTTTGTCTGAATTTCGGGGCAACTATAGGGACGAAGCTTCCCCCCTTTGTCCGATAGCGTTAAAAGCAAATTTCCTTGATCGAACGAAAGAGCATCGGCGCGCCATTCGCAGGCTTGCCAATCGCCATTCGTCCATCCATCCGAGATCGTCCAGATTTGCTTGTCTAATGTCTGGAAAGATGTTGTGAAACCGGCGTCGGCGGCTTTGGCAAAAGGGGCAGCGCAAATCACAGCGCTGCAAAGTGCAAGAAACGCAAAACGTGTTAAGTGCATGGTGGGGAGGTTCCTTCAGAAGCCCCTTTTCGAAGGAGCGGCGGCAGTATAGCTTCCTTTGAAGCAAACGAAATAAATATAGTTAACGGGCGAGGGGGCATGAAGCGGAGGGTTCCAGGATGCGCCGTGGCGTTTATTGTCCTTATTTTGAGCGCCAATCCGGCAAGGGCCGATACGGATCAGGCGTGTCTTCGTGCCTGTATAGAGGGCGGCGGGAACGAATATACGTGTCTGCCGACTTGCGCCTATAACACGCCGCAAACGCCGTCCAAGCCGCTATCTCACAATGTATTGAAGGCTCCGGAACCTGTTGAGGATATCGTTTTGCCGCCGCCTTCGTCCGCCAAAACAAAGCCTTCGGATATGGACTATGCTTGCCTGACGCAATGTCTGCAAAACGGCATGCAGTATCAACTATGCCGTCAGAACTGCGCGAAAGAGACTGGTGCTGTTCCCCGCAAATAAAAATGAACCCTATCCTGCCTCCCTTGCCGCCATGCCGACCATGCCCTACTGTCATATTCCGGTGTTGCGTCAGGCCGGGTGAAAAAGGTGCGAGATGAAAATTTTATCCGCCGCATTTCTAATCACGCTGTGTTTAACGGCGTTTCTGGCTCATGCGGCGCACGTTCAGAAAATTCGTTTTTGCCGTTTTCCTTCTCCGGGCGTGGATGTGGCTTACATCGCCGAAGACAAGGGATATTTTAAGGATGAAGGTCTTGATGTCGTAACTCAAACCGTAACAAACGGGAAAATTTGCCAAGATGCCCTGCTTGCGGGGCAAGCTGATTTCAGCATTATCGGCGATGGTCCGCTAGCTTATCTCGGCTTTAGCGAACAGCCTTTGCGTTTCTTGGCCCAAGTGGGGATTAATCCGGAAACATCCCTATTTACGCGCAAAGATCGCGGAATCGCAGACGCAAAAGACATCAAAGGCAAAGCCATCGGGTATCTGCCGGGAACAGCATCTTACATTTATCTGGCGCATCTTCTGGACAAAGCGAAACTTGGAATAGCGGATATTAAGCCTGTCCCTCTTCAACCTCCCGCCATGCCGCAAGCTCTTGTCGGAGGGTTGATAGATGCTTTCGTATTTTGGGAACCTTGGGGCAACATGGCCATGGTTCAACTTGGCGACAACGGCGTCCGCCTGCACTACCCGTCTCTCTATAATGTAAGCGCCGTTCTTGTGGCTCCGGATTCTGTCATTAAGGCCGATCCGGAAGAGGTCAAAAAAGTTCTGAAGGTGTTCATGCGCGCGGAAGAATTTCTCAAGAAAAATCCCGCTGAAGCCCGAAAACTTCTTTCGCGCGATCTTAATCTCGATGAACGCGTTCTTCAGCAGGATTGGGCCGAATTCGATTTTACGATCAAACTTAATGCAGGCCTCGTTGATATTCTCACCCAAGATGCCCGATATATCCGGCGCGACGATCCGAACTTTAAGGACAAGCCTTTGCCGGATTTCCGTAAATATATCGATGCCCGGTTTTTGAAAGCCGTAGCGCCCGAACGCGTTGAGAAGGGGATGTGAGGGAATGAATAACCTTCCGGCAAAATTATGTGGAATGGTTCTGTTGCTCTGCGTGATATCCACGCCGCTTCGCGCCAACGAGAAAGTCACTTACGTTGGGCCAACCAATATCTCGGTTCCGTTTATCGTGGCTGAAGGCAAAGGCTATTTCGCCGAAGAGGGCTTGGACGTTGATTACCAGATCGTTCAGACCGGCAAGCAAGCCATGGAAGCGCTAATTGCGGGTCGCGCCGATTTTTCTTCGCTTGTTATAACCAACATGGCTTATGCGGGATTTCAAAGCGATCAGCTTCGTATTATAGCCAGCTATGGGCTTTTTTTCGATGACGCCGTTATTTTTCCCGCCAGTTCGCCCATCCAAAATCCTGCGGACCTGAAAGGCAAAAAGATCGGGTTTGCGCCTTCCACAACATCTCAGGCGTTCCTGATCCGGTTGCTTGAGCTTCAGGGCCTGTCATGGAACGATATCACGCCCGTTTCGTTGCAGCCTGCCACCGGGCTTCCGGCCTTGAAAGGCGGCCAAATCGATGCGTTTGTGACATGGCAGCCATGGCGTTATGGCATCGCCAAAGCGCTTGATGGGAAAGCGCGCGAGATCGTCAACAATAAAAATATCTTTCTGCGCCGGGATTTCTGCGTGTCCACCAAAACCTACTTAAACCGGCATCCCGATGTGCCGGCTAAACTTCTTCGGGCTCTTATCAAAGCGGAAGACTTTCTCGGTAAACACACGGACGAAGCCGTGAAGATCATCGCGCAAAAAACGGGGCAAGATCGTGAGGCTGTTGCCAGCTATCCCTTGCAGTATCATATCGATTTGAGCGCGGACATTCCGCATCTCGTAAGTGCTTATGCCGGATGGGTCGCAAAACATCAGGATGAATTTCTGAACAAGCCTGTTCCCGATTACCGCAAAAATCTCGCGCCGGAATATCTGAAAGCCGTCGCGCCGGAACGCGTGGAAAAGGGAATGTGAAATGAAAAAAGCAGGCTTCATTCTAATCGCCTTGCTCGGCGTTATGTCGATGCCGGTGGCGGCGCACGCCAAGGATAGCGAAAAAATAACGTTATGCGCTCCGAACAATATGACTTCGGCGCTGGCTTATATTGCGGATTCTCAGGGCTATTTCCGCGATGAAGGGCTGGATGTTATATTTCAAACCACAACCAATGGCAAAATGTGCCAGGACTCTCTTGTCGCGGAAAAAGCCGAAGTCATGATGGGTGGCGATGGGCCGTTCTCCTACTTAGGTTTTATAGAGAACCCCTTGAGAATAATCGCGCAGACAGAGGAAAGCCCGGAGGTGTCGCTTATCGCGCGGCGCGACAAAGGAATACTTTCCGAGCGCGACATTAAAGGGAAGACGGTTGGTTATTTGCCCGGATCGGTTTCTTATTTCTATCTTGCGCGTCTTCTGGATAAGTTGGGGTTGAATGCAAGCGACCTTCACCTTGTTCCTCTGCAAGCTCCTGCCATGCCGCAGGCGCTGAAGGGCGGCGTTATTGACGCTTTCGTTGTGTGGGAACCGTGGAACGATCAGGCCTTGCGAGAACTTGGCGATCGGGCCGTGTCGCTGCGCGATCCTGCTCTTTATAACTATCAAGGTGCCGTCATTGTGACAAAGGCTTTTGCCCGCGATCATTCCGATCAAGTCAAAGGATTATTGCACGCTTTTCTGCGGGCGGAAAGCTACATGCATACCCAGCCCGCAAAAGCCAAAGCGTATCTTGCAAAGGCCATTCGATTTGATCTTGCCGTGATAGAAAAAAACTGGCCGAATTTTGAGTTCAAAATCAAGTTAGACCGGTTTTTTATATCCTTGATAACGGATGACGCGCGCTTGATCAAAAGGGACGACCCAAACTTCAAAAATAAGCCTCTGCCTGATTTTCGCAAATACATTGAACCCCAGTTCCTCCGCGACGTCGCGCCTGAGCGCGTGGAAAAGGGGATGTGAAGATGAAGAAAGCAATTCTGATTATTTTGCTCGGCGTTATGTCGATGCCGGGGCAGGCGCTAACTAAGGATGGAGGGAAAATAACATTTTGCGCTCCGAACAATATGGTTTCGGCGCTGACTTATATTGCGGATTCTCAGGGCTATTTTCGTGACGAAAAACTGGACGTTGTTTTTCAGACCGCTACAAACGCAAAAATTTGTCAGGACGCTCTGATGGCTGGGCAAGCCGAAGCAATGAATGGCGGTGAAGGGCCGTTTTCTTATCTTAGTTTCTTCGAGCATTCTCTGAAAATAATCGCGCAAACGGAAGAAAATCCAGAATTGTCCTTTATTGCGCGGCGCGACAAAGGAATATCTTCCGAGCGCGACATTAAAGGGAAGACAGTCGGTTATTTGCCGGGCACTGTCTCTTACCTCTATCTTGCGCGGCTGCTGGATAAGCTGGGGTTAAGCGCAAACGATCTTCGCCTTGTCGCGCTGCAGCCCCCTGCCATGCCGCAAGCGCTAAAAGGCGGCGTTATCGACGCATTCGTTATGTGGGAACCGTGGAACGATCAGGCCTTGCAGGAACTTGGCGATCAAGCGGTGTCGCTGCGCGATCCGTCGCTCTATAACTATCGATGCGCCATCATGGTGACATCGGCTTTTGCTCAAGCCCATCCTGAGCAAGTGAAAGGATTACTGCGCGCTTTGCTGAAAGCGGAAAGCTATATATACGCCCAGCCCGCAAAGGCGAAAGCGTTTCTGGCACAGGCCATTCCACTTGATCTTGCTGTGATAGAAAAGAACTGGCCGAACTTTGAGTTTAAAATTAAGTTAGATCAATCTCTTGTGGCATTAATGGCGGACAACACGAAGCTGATCAAACGCGACGACCCGAACTTCAAGGACAAACCCTTGCCCGATTTTCACAAATACATCGATCCCCAATTCCTCCGCGACATCGCGCCGGAGCGGGTAGAGAAGGGGATGTGAAGATGAGAACGTTATCCGCCGCGCTAATAGCCGCAATGTTTTTTGCGACACTTGGGGCTCATGCTGCCGAGATGGAGAAAGTTCGTTTTTGCCGCGCCACTGGCCAAATCTCGTCCCTGCCTTACATTGCTGAAGATCAAGGGTTCTTTAAGGCACAGGGACTTGATGTTACGTTTCTGACAACGACGGCCAGCAAGTTATGTCAGGACACTTTGTTGGGCAACCAAGCTGACATCAGTCTTATTGGCGAGGCCCCCTTTGCCCATTTGGGATTCAGTGCGCATACGCTACGCCTTTTGGCAAAGGTAGGCTATAATCCAGTGATTGCCCTTTACGCGCGCAAGGATCGCGGCATTTCCGTTGAAAAGGATATTAAAGGCAAGACGATTGCCTATCTTCCGGGGACGGTCTCGTATTTCTATCTGGCGCATCTTCTGGATAGGGTCGGCCTTGGTTTTAAGGATATCAAGGCCGTTGCCCTTCAACCGCCCGCCATGCCGCAAGCTCTGGCCGGAGGTTTAATCGATGGTTTTGTCATATGGATTCCATGGGGCCACATGGCTATGGCGGCCATGGGTGACAAGGTCGTCCGTTTGTATGATCCGTCGATCTATAAAGAGCGCAGTTTTCTTGTCGCAACGGACTCATCTGCCAAGAATCATCCGGCGATTGTCACGAAAGTTCTGAAAGCGCTTATGCAAGCCGAAACTTATATTTATGAACACCCCGCCGAAGCGAAAAAACTGATTGCTCATGAAATAAATATAAGCGAACAGATTGAGGCTGAATTCTGGCCTGAAATCGATTTCAGGATCAAACTCGATAAGAAAATTTCAACCCTTCTCGCTGATGACGCCCACTATATCACCCGCGACGACCCGAATTTCAAGGACAAGCCAATCCCGGATTACAGCCGCTTCATCGACGCAAGCTTTCTGGGTGATGTCGCGCCGGAGCGGGTGCAGCCATGACCGCCATTCCTTCAACTCCTTCCCGCGCCACTTTTCTGCTCGGCTTTCTGTTGCTGGCGGCGGCATGGATTCTTGTGGCGGACATCGGCGGCTTGGTGAATGCGATTTTGCTGCCGCCTTTGGTGGACGTGCTGAAACGGTTGGGCGAGTTGATCCTGAACGGCTCGCTGGCGCGCGATTTGGGCGCGACGATGATGCGCTGGGCCTATGGCTTCACGTTGGGCGTTACGGCGGGGACTTTGGCGGGGCTTTTTCTTGGCGTCATGCCGCGCATTTATCGCATCTTCGAAGGGGTCATTGAGTTTTTCCGCGCGTTGCCCGGCACGGCGATTTTCCCGTTGTTCCTGATTTTGTTCGGTATCGGCGACGCCAGCAAAATCGCGCTCGTTTTCCTACCGACGTTTCTGTTGATGCTGGTCAACGCGAGTTACGGGGTCTTGCACGCGACGCCGGAACGCCGCCGCGCGCTGCAAGCTTTCGGCGCTACGCCGTGGCAAGTTTTCCGGCATGTCGTCGTCTTTGAGGCGTTGCCGCAGATTTTCATCGGCTTGCGTCTTGCGCTTTCCCTGTCGCTCATCGTTATCGTCGTGTCGGAGATGTTTATCGGCACCGAAGTCGGCATCGGCCAGCGCATTTATGATTCCTATCTGACGACGGCTGTCACGACGTTGTATGCCTATCTTCTGGTGATGGGCTGTCTTGGCTATGCGCTCAACAAAGCCTGCATGATGCTTGAGCGGCGCTGCGTTTTCTGGGTGGGGCGCGCATGATTTCCTTCAACCACGTCCGCCGCGTGTTCGGGAAAAACTGCGTCATCCTCGACGATGTGCATTTCAATGTCGAAGAAAAATCCTTCGTCACGCTATTCGGCCCGAACGGGTGCGGCAAAACGACGCTGATGAACATGCTTTGCGGTACGGATCATCTAACCGCCGGGCGGATCGACGGGGCCGAAGCCTTGCAGGGCCAGATCGGCTTTGTGTTTCAGGATTACAGGCGCACGCTCCTGCCGTGGCGCAGCGGCGCAGACAATATCCTTCTGCCTTTGCAACTGCGCGGCTTTTCGGCGGACGCGCAACGCCAGCGGCTCGACGATCTTGTTCGGCGCCTGCAACCTGATTTCGATCTGAAGCAGAAAATCTATACGCTTTCCGGCGGCCAGGCGCAGATGGTCAGCCTGATGCGCGCGCTGATCATTCAACCAAGGCTTCTCATTCTCGATGAACCGTTTTCGGCGCTGGATTATGCCCGGACTCTTTCGTTCCGCCAGCTCGTCATGGACATTGCGCGCGATTTCGGCTTGACGGTTCTGTTTATCAGCCACGATCTCGAAGAAGCGCTGTACCTCGGCGACAAGGTCGTGTTTCTGACCCAAAAACCGACCCGCGTAGCGGAAATCCTTCCCGTGCCGATACCCCGGCCGCGTCAGCTGACTCTTTTCGGCTCAAGCGATTTCGCCGCGCTGAAATTGCGAGCGTTGGAAATCTTCGGGCGTTGCGCCGGGGACGTTCTGCCGCTTCGCTAAGAGGGCAAATGGCCACATCCACATCCTCCAAACCCCGCCTGCCGCGCGCCATCTGGGCGCTTGGCTTTGTTAGCCTATTTATGGATGTGTCGTCCGAGCTTGTGCACAGCCTGTTGCCTGTTTTTGTGGTGACGACGTTGGGCGCATCGACATTGTCGCTGGGCCTTCTTGAGGGATTGGCCGAATCCACGGCGTCGATCACGAAAATGTTTTCAGGCGTTCTCAGCGATTGGCTTGGCAAGCGCAAGATTCTGGCGGTCGCCGGGTATGGGCTGTCCGCCATAACGAAACCTTTTTTTCCGCTGGCTCAATCCGTCGAATGGATTTTCACCGCGCGCATCGTCGACCGGGTCGGCAAAGGCATTCGCGGCGCGCCGCGCGATGCTTTGGTAAGCGAAATCACGCCGTCCGAATTGCGCGGCGCGGCCTATGGCTTGCGACAGTCGCTCGATACCGTGGGCGCTTTCGTCGGGCCTCTTTTGGCCATCCTTTTGATGTTGGCTTTGGCGAATGACATACGCGCCGTCTACTGGTTCGCGGCGGTGCCGGCTTTTATATCCGTCGCCCTTCTGATTTTTGGCGTTCAGGAACCGGAACGCAAAAACAACGGCAAGACGGCGCGTTTCCCGATCAACCGGCGCGAGCTTGCGAAACTTGGCGGCGCGTATTGGTGGGTGGTTGCGGTCGGCGGCGTTTTAACGCTGGCCCGTTTCAGCGAAGCGTTTCTTGTCCTGCGCGCGCAAAGCGTCGGGCTGCCTGTCGCATGGGTTCCTGCGGTCATGGTCGTGATGAGTGTCGTTTACGCGCTGGCCGCCTATCCCGTGGGCATCCTGTCGGATCGGATGGAGCGGCGTTCCCTTTTGGTTATCGGCACAGGGATTCTCATCGCCGCCGATTTTTTTCTTGCCTTCGCGGCAGATGTCTGGGGCGTGATGATCGGTGTCGCGCTTTGGGGCCTGCACATGGGTTTTTCGCAAGGACTGTTGGCGACGCTTGTTGCCGATACGACACCCGAAGAACGGCGTGGCACTGCGTTCGGCCTGTTTAATTTTGTGAGCGGGATTCTGCTTCTGGCCGCGAGCGCGCTGGCGGGATTGCTATGGGATCGCATCGGGCCGGAGGCAACGTTCCTCGCCGGAGCAGCGTTTACGGCGATTGCTTTCGTGGGGCTGCTTGTTACGCGTGTCGGAAAGGGCAGCAGCCGAGCAGTATGAGGCGCGATGTGCGCTCCTACTGCCGTGGCCTATTTCCCACGCTACGGCGCTGCGTCGTGTTTTCGTTAACTGTTTGCTTGACAATGCTCGTTAACCACATATATGTTAACGCGCTATGTTGCACTGCAACATAACAGTGTATGCTGCTAAATGTCCCTGAACAACCGATTTTCAAAAAATCGGCTTTTTGTTAAGGGTTCTTTGGGATTCTTTTGGTTAACACTTCATCGAATAACCATCCAAGATCGCCATGGGAGGCAAAAATGCAAGCTACGACAGAGCAAATCGAAAAGGTTACGGACAGCCTTGTGCAGGCGTGTTCGGACATGAACGTCATCGTGCGTGACAGTTGGAACGCCGCGCTGCAATCCGCTTCGGTTGTCACCAAGGGTTGCGAAGAGGTCTGCGAGAGCGTCAGCTCGTTGGTGCAGAAATCGCTTGAGCAAAGCACTTATGCCAGCCGGGCCCTGATGAGCGCCAAGACCATGCGTGACCTGATGGATACGCATTCAAGTCTTTTGAAAAACGGTTTCGACAGCGTGATGGAGGAGCTGAACAAAATTTCCCAGATCTCCGCGCGCATCGCTCAACAAGCCACCGAGCCGGTCACCAATAATGTGAACGCGACAATCAACAAGATATCCAAGAGCAAAGCTGCGTAAGTTCTTCTGAGACAGTTCTGTCAAGAGCAATAAGCCTCCCAAGAACGCAGTCATTTTGACAATCGGGCCGCAGTTTATCTGCGGCCCTTTTGTTTTGGGTTCAATTTGTGGACAGGGAAAAAGACCATGTATTTTTGGCTCTTTAACCCTTCCGATCTTGATTTTACATCGCGCACAGGTTTACTGTTTTACGACGATAGTAGCGCAACCAGGGGAGGGTAATATGCATAATCAAACCGTGAGGAGACTGGGTACGGTGACGGTGCTGGCGCTTCTTGCTGGATGCGCTCACACCTATCAACCGGTTGTCGATACGCAAGGCGTCGATCAATACAAATACCAGCAGGATCTGGCGCAATGCCGCAGTTATGCCGAACAGGTGAACCCGTGGGAGAACGCGGGCATTGATACGCTCATTGGTGCGGCTGGCGGCGCAGCTTTAGGCGCCGCGACGGGCGCGGCTGTTGGAGCCCCAGCAGCAGGCGCGGCTGTGGGCGCTGCAGCAGGCGGTATTGGCGGGGCTGGTTATGGCGGCATAAGCTCGGCGAACCGCCAGCAGATCATTATCAACAACTGCCTGAGAGAACGCGGCTACAGGGTGTTGGGATAAGACAAGGCATCGTTGAAAACCATCGTGCGCCCTTTGTTTGTTATTCTGCTGACCTGCGGTCTTGTTGCGCTGGGGGTGGGCGCGTTTGTGCTTTGGCCGCAAATGGATTTGGCTGCGTCCGGCTTGTTTTACACGCCGGGACGCGGCTTTTTTCTGCGTGATGTCCTGCCGGTCAGGGTTTTGGGATGGCTGGTTTACTATGGCGCGCGCGCGCTTGGTGGTGCGCTGGCTGTGAGTGGGCTTATCGCGGCATTGCGCCGCCGTCCTTTTCTGCGGCTTTCCGGCAAGGCGTGGCTGTTTCTGTTATTAGGTCTTTTGCTGGGACCGGGTCTTGTCGCCAATGTCGTGTTCAAGGATCATTGGGGTCGTGCCCGTCCGCGCGAGGTCATGGAGTTCGGAGGCGCGGCGCATTTTACGTCGCCGCTTGTATTGAGCGGGGAATGCGCCAGTAATTGTTCCTTTGTGTCGGGCGATGGCGCCTTTGGCTTTTATCTGCCGAGCTTCGCCTACGTCGTTTTGCCGCGCCGTCGTCGCAGTGTTTTCTGGGGCGGCATGGCGTTGGGCGGTCTTTTCGGCGCGGCGCGCATCCTGGCGGGGGCGCATTTTCTCAGCGATGTGCTCTTCGCGGCAGTGTTTATGTTGTTGACGAGCGCTTTTTTGCACGCCGTCCTGTACGGCTGGCGCGAAACGGCTTCTTGTTGGCGCAGTTGGCTGCCTTTGGGGAAACGCCGTGCAGTATCGTTAATTAATTCTTAACGCGAAAAACTATAGAGTAGCATACCGGTAGATTCGGCTTTTGTATGAGGAAAGTTCAATGACAACGGCAGTTCAACAACAACAACTTTTCACCCAATCGGTCGTTAACGCGATCGGCGGCACGGCCGCAACTGCGCCGCAAGTCGGCTATCTGGATAAAAACAAGACTTTGCTTCAAGTCGAAGGAACGCTTTCTTCGCAAGATCCTACCGATTATTTTTCGTTCGATTTTCGTTCGGGGTCGAATTTGAATATGAGCGTTTCAGGCGACAAAGGCGTTCGCGTTCAGCTTTTGGATGGCAGCGGCACGCGCGTTCTCGCCGATAGCTCAGGCACGAATATTTCTCTTAACCAAGTGTTCGCCAATCTCAAGACTGGAAATGGCGTCGCCATGAAAAACGGAAACTATATACTGAAAGTGACGTACGATCAGGGAACGTCGAAGGACAAAAATTTGAACTATACTGTTACGCTAAGCTCCGGCACGACGGCTTCCAGTGTCTATCGGACCAGCGCCTACGCGACCACCATAATGCAGACCCTGAATGCCGGCGGCACGATTAGCGGCTATTCATCTCTTACGGAAGCGTCAAGCGTTCTCACTGACGCCGGCGCTACCACGACCGACTATATGACCGGCGAGGTCACGACGACCCCTCTCAATATCCTCGATTATTTGGCTTGATTTTTTCGGGCTGTTTTTTTTGAAGCTTCCGCTTCGGGAGCGTGTCGGCTAGTGTGGGAATATCATTTTCCGGCAGCCTGTTTAGGAACCATTTATGCCCGTTTTTCCCCCGCCGTTAAAACCCGGCGGCGCCATCGGCATCGTTTCGCCGGGGCGCTGGGCGGAACGCGTGTGGATTGATGAACCGAAAGCCTTTTTCGAAAGCCGCGGCTATCGGGTCGTCGTTCATCCGCAGAATAATTTGCGTGACGGACAGTTGGCGGGCAGCGACGCTGCACGGGCCGAAGCGATTATGGACATGTTCGCCGACACGTCGATTGATGCCATCATTTGCGCGCGCGGCGGGACGGGATCGTTGCGGCTTCTGGATAAGCTGGATTACGAGCTTATCCGTAAGAACCCAAAGCCTTTTATCGGCTATTCCGATATTTCGCTTTTGGTGAATGCGATTTCGCAGCGTTGCGGATTCGTGACGTATCATGGACCCCTAGGTTGGAATTTTGCGCAAAGCAACAACGATCCGCGTACAATTTCCGACTTGCTTGCCGCCCTTGGCGGCAGCCAGTCAGGCTGTAAAAGACTATATCCCGAAGCTGAATGCGTGCGCCCCGGCAACGCCGAAGGCGTTCTGGTTGGCGGCAATATTTCCCTGCTGCAAAGCCTGATCGGCACGCCTTACGACTGGTCGGGGCAGGACGCGATCCTGTTTATCGAAGACGTCGATGAGGCGCTTTACAAAATCGACCGCGCGCTCAATCACTTTCGTTTGGCCGGAAAATTCGAAGGCGTCCGCGCCATCCTGGTAGGCGAGATGGTGGACATCACCGATGGCGAAACAAGCCTTAATCGCGAAGGCGAAAAACCCTATGGCCGCACCTTACGGCAGATCGTCGAAGAACACGTGCCGTCCGGCATACCTTTGTGTTTCAATTTTCCGTGCGGTCATGGCAAATATATTGCCACGCTTCCGGTGGGCGCGCGCGCAGCGCTTGTGCTGAATTCGCGCGGCGCAGAACTGTCCTTTGGTGCGTCATGCAGCTAACGCGTATCGATCAGATCGAACTCGATGATGTCTTGCGAAAACATGTGATGTTTCGCCAGGCGCGTATGGGCGGCGCGCGGGCGGTGCTGGCTTATCACGATCTATCCTGTCTGTCTTTGGCCGGGCAGGATTTCAGCCATGCGGACTTTACGGGCGCCGTGTTTTATCAGGCCGATTTGCGCGATTCCAAGCTGGACTATGCCGTATTGTTCGGCACCGATATGCGACAGGCCAATATGCAGAACATCGGCCTCATACGCGCGGATATGCGCGGAGCTTGCCTGCGCGGCACGACGCTCGTCAATGCCGACATGACAGGCGTAGATTTGCGTGAGGGAGTCATTACGACACGGGAGGGCGAGGTTCTTACGCACGGCGATAAGAACGAAAATTCTTTCAACATCGGCGCCGATCTGAGCGGGGCCAATCTTTCGCAGGCTCGCCTGTCTGGTGCTATTGCCGTCAATTGCGATTTCAGCGATGCAACGATGCGCGGATGCAAAATCATTCGCGCCTCGCTGCAAGGCGCCAAGTTCGAAGGCGCCAATCTTGAGTATGCCGATCTCAGCATGTGCGACATGCGCCAGGCCAATTTGCGCGGCGCCATTCTGATTAACGTGACGACGAACCTTGCCAATCTGACGGACGCCGATCTCACGGGAGCTTTAACCGACAAACCAATCGGCCCGACGCTGACGGACCTGCCGGGCACGCCCGACGCTATGCTGCGCGATCATATGGAATGGCTGAACAGCGAAGGCAAGAGCGGCAAACGCTTTGACGTCAGCGGCTATGACTTGCGGCGCGGCGTGTCTTTCAGCCGGATGCATCTGACGATGATGCGGGGGCAAAGGGCTATGCTGTTCGGCACGGACTTTTCCGACACGCAACTGCAGGCGGCCGATCTTAGCTGTGCCGATCTGCGGCACGCCAATTTCATGGCCGCCGACATGCGCGGCAGCGATTTCAGAAATGCGCGGCTCAACAACGCCAGCCTTCAGGGCGCGCAGTTAATGCCGCTGATCTTGAACAACGGGCGCGAGATGACGACCGATTTTTCCGGCGCTTCTCTGCGTTACGCCAATTTATCGGGAGCTTGCCTGCGCCAGATCAAACTGCGCGGCGCGGATTTATCAAGCGCCAATCTATTGGGCTGCGACCTAACGGGAGCCGACCTGACGAACGCCCGTTTGGAAGGCGCAAGGCTCAATCCGGGGCAACAGGAACTGTTGCGGCAGATGGCATGATCTGGAAATAATGGCCCATGCTCCTTCGCCGCCTTCCTGAATCGCTCGTCAATCGCATCGCCGCCGGCGAGGTGATCGAGCGCCCGGCTGCCGCCGTGAAGGAGCTTCTTGAAAACGCGCTCGATGCCGGTGCTTCAAAATTGGAAATTGTTTTGCGCGAAGGCGGGCAGGCGTTGATCCGCATTACTGACAACGGCTGCGGCATGACGCGCGAGGAACTAACGCTGGCCATCGAACGCCACGCGACCTCCAAACTCCCTGACGAAGATTTGTGGAACATCCAGAGTTTCGGTTTTCGCGGCGAGGCCTTGCCTTCCATCGGAGCCGTGGCGCGTTTGACAATCGCCAGCCGCAAGGATGGCAGCAACGAAGCATGGCAAATCGGCGTTGAAGGCGGCGTCGTGACGCCAGTACGACCGGCAGCATTGGCGCAAGGCACGCAAGTCGAAGTGCGCGACCTGTTTTTCGCCACGCCCGCGCGGCTCAAGTTTCTGAAATCCCCACGGTCCGAGAACGAGGCCGCACGCGAAATCGTCGAACGTCTGGCGATGGCGCATCCCGAAGTCGATTTCACATTGCAGGAAGACGATCGCCGCCCCGTGCGTTTTGGCGCATCCGTTTTGCACGAACGTTTGGCTGCAGTGCTGGGCCAGGATTTCATGGCCAACGCCGCGCCTCTGGACGTTTCCCGCGACGATATGCGCGTGACGGGCTATGCCGGTTTCCCGTCATGGCACAGGCCGACGGCACGCGAACAGCATCTGTTCGTCAACAACCGGCCCGTGCGCGACCGCGTTTTGCTGGCGGCATTGCGCGGCGCTTACGGCGACGCGCTGCCGCGCGGGCGGCATCCGGCTGCTGTTTTGTTTGTAACGCTGCCGCCGCGCGACGTGGACGTGAACGTGCATCCCACAAAAGCCGAAGTGCGTTTTCGTGATAGCCAGAAAGTGCGCGGCTTGATCGTGACGGCCATCCGTAAGGCGCTGGAGCAGGCTTCGCAATTCACGACAAGCGCTTTAGCGCCACAGGCGCTTTCGATGCTGCAGGCCGAACAGCCGCGCACGGCGGTTTCCGGTTTTTCCGATCGTTATGCCGCGCCGAACTTTCTGTCTTCCGTGCCGCCATCCGTGCGTGCAGCAGAAAGTTCTACGTCACCAACCTCAATGGGCCGTTTAGGAGCTGCCACGGCGCAGGTGCACAACACGTTCATCATCGCGCAGACGGAAGACAGCCTCGTCATCGTCGATCAACACGCGGCGCACGAGCGCATCGTATACGAAAAAATGAAGCAGGCTTTGGCCGAAGGCAGGATCGAACGCCAAATTATGCTGATCCCCGATGTGGTGGAATTGGACGACAAATCGATCCGCCGCCTTCTGGCGCAAGCCGCGCCAATGGCCGAACTGGGATTGGTGATCGAGGCGTTCGGCGCAGGCGCTTTGCTTGTGCGCGAAGTTCCGGCGTTGCTCTCATGTGCGGACATGAAAGCATTGTTGCGCGATCTGGCTGAAGAATTGGCAGAATACGGGGATTCAGCCGTTGTGCACGAACGGCTTGAGGCGTTGTGCGCCACAATGGCCTGCCACGGCTCCGTCCGCGCCGGACGCGTCATGAACATCGACGAAATGAACGCGCTTCTGCGCCAAATGGAAACCACGCCCAACAGCGGCCAATGTAATCATGGTCGCCCAACATACGTGGAGCTTAAAAAAACGGATTTGGAAAAGTTGTTTGAGAGGCGGTAATAAGAAAGTTCAACGAAGACGACGGAAGGAGAGCCAACATGTTGCAGAATAACCCATCAAAGATTTCTGCAGAGCGCGTGCGCTACATCAAGTTGGGCAAAGGAGGTGGATGGGACGAAGAATGCTTTAAGAAAAATATTATTCGGATAGGATTCGGATCAGCGAGATATTTTGATTTATGTAGTTCATCGCGATGGGATGAGCTTGGAAAAAGGTTCGAGACTGAAGGGAGAGGAAAGGGAAAAATAAAAGAAAACACAAACCAAGTCAGAACTTTCTTTGAGGATGATGGCAATATTCTTTGGATAACTTTCTCCGAGCGCCTTCTTTGGTGGGCCTTTGTTGATGGTTCTGTGCTAGCAACACCGCATAATGATGGGCGGGGTGCGTTTCGACCAGTTCGTGAAAAATGGATGTCTTGTGACATTCTCGGAAATCTTCTACATATGGATGAACTGTCAGGCAATCTAACAAAACTGGCTGCTTATCGAGGGACATCGTGCATGGTGTCTGACGCTGAATATGTCGTGCGCCGTATCAACGGTGAGCGGCACCCGGACGTGCAGGAAGCAGAAAAACTTACTCAGGATATTCATGCCGTAATTGTTCGTATGCTACGGCTGCTGACATGGCAAGATTTTGAGCTTCTTGTTGATCTAGTGTTCTCAAAAAGTGGGTGGCTGCGACAAGGCGTAGTAGGAAAAACAGAAAAGACAGTAGATATGGAAGTCCTTCTTCCATCGACGGGCGAACGTGCCTTTGTGCAGGTGAAATCTTCTACAAATCAAAAAGAGTTCGACGAGGAGTATAGGGAGCCTTTTTCTCACATGGATAATTTTGATCGCATGTTTTATGTGTACCATTCAGGCAGTATCGTTTGTGATGATCCAAACATTAGGGTTATTGGTCCGGATCGTTTTTCGGAGATGGTGTTTGATGCTGGGCTAACATCTTGGCTTATCCGTCGCACATCATAAATGTCCCACAAAATGCACGACCGTATCGCCGTATTTCTTCGTCACTAGCACCTCATATTTCTCAGGCAACGCCAGCGTTTCTTTTTTGGAAACCTCGATGACGATCAGCGCATTGGGCGCAATCCATCCGGCCTTCTCAAAAGCCAACAACGCTGGAAGCACGAGGTCTTTGCGATAGGGTGGGGCGAGAAAAATCAACTGGCACGGCGCATCTGGTCGCGGCGGGCGCAGGGCATCGCCGGGCATGATTTTGCAGGATTTTTCCAATCCCAACGCAGCGGCGTTTTCTTTGGCAGCCAGTAAGGCCTGACGATCTTTGTCAAACAAAACGGCATGCGCCGCGCCGCGCGAAAGAGCTTCGAAGGACAATGCGCCTGTACCGCAAAACGCATCCAACACCCGCGTGCCGTCCAAAAGATTGCCGATTTTCTCGCCCCAATCGTGATGCGCCAAAACATTGAACAACGCTTCGCGCACGCGATCCGTCATGGGCCGCGTCGTGCGGCCTGCGGGAGCCTTCAATTTCCGGCCCGATAATGTGCCGCCGATGATCCTCATTTTGCCTTCCATCGGCTTTCAAAAAACTTACCCAGCGATTCCCGCAAAATCCGGCGCGGGACTTCCTCGATTCCGCCGCGCGTCAGTTTGCCGAGCTGGAACGGCCCGAATGCAACGCGGATCAGGCGCGTGACTTGCAAGCCCAAATATTCCATTACCTTGCGGATTTCGCGGTTTTTGCCCTCGCGCAAGGAAACGGCAAGCCACACATTCGCGCCCGCCTGTTTTTCGCTCTCAAGCGTAACCTTGATCGGCTCATAACGCGCGCCGTCGATGGTGACGCCTTTTTCCAGCGCCTTGAGTTGCTCCGGTTTGATCTCGCCGTAAACGCGCACGCGGTAGTGCCGGATCCAGGCGTTTTGCGGCAATTCCAGATGCCGCGCCAACTCGCCGTCGTTGGTCAGCAAAAGCAAACCTTCGGTATTGAAATCCAGTCGCCCGATCGTGACTGTGCGCGGCAATTCCGGTGGCAATTTGTCGAAGATCGTCGGGCGTCCTTTCGGATCGCGATTGGTGGTGAGCGTGCCGGGGCTTTTGTGATAGCGCCACACGCGCGGCTCATCGGCCTTGCCAACAGGGTTGCCGTCGACGGTAATTTTGTTTTTGTCCGTCACGTTGAGGGCAGGGGAGGCGAGAACGCGCCCATCCACGGCCACGCGGCCAGCGGCGATCATGCGCTCCACCTCGCGGCGCGAGGCGATGCCCGCCCGCGCCAGCCGCTTGGCGATGCGCTCGGCTTTCGGGCTCTCGCTTTTTTCCTGTTTTTCGCTCATGGTGTACCAAGCAGTAATCAAATAAGAGACTTATCCGGCTCGCCGAGCCGAAGCGAGCGGTAGATAGGGCCCGCCTTCGCCTTTCAGGCTACGGCGTGGCAGCCTCCGCGCGCTTCGCTTGCGAAGGCTGGTGGGGAATGTAGGGGAAGAAAAGGGAATACACAAATGACGACAGATTTCATGAAGCTCGCCTTGCAGGAAGCCGAAGCCGCCGGGACGCGCGGCGAGGTTCCTGTGGGCGCTGTGCTGGTGACATCGGACGGCACTATTTTGGCGCAGGCGGGAAACGAGACCATTAAAATGGCCGATCCCACGGCGCACGCGGAAATGCTGATCATCCGCGAAGGGGCGCAGCAACGCGGCGAGCCAAGGCTTCCCGATTGCGATTTGTACGTGACGCTGGAGCCATGCGCGATGTGCGCGGCAGCCATCAGCTTCGCCCGCCTGCGTCGCGTTATTTTCGGCGCTTACGATCCCAAAGGCGGTGCGATCGACCACGGCCCGCGCTTTTTCGCCCAGCCCACCTGCCACCACGCACCTGAGGTTATCGGCGGCGTGGAGGAGCAAAAATCGGCGGCGTTATTGAAGAAATTTTTTGAAGAACGGCGATAAATTTGTTGTATATCTTGAAGTGGAAATAAAGGATCGAGCCCCATGCCCTCTCAACGTCAACTTCGTGTCGGTGAAGCCATTCGGCACGCTTTGGCCAACGTGCTGATGCGCGGCGATGTGCCGTGGCCGAAGGGTTTCGCCGCGCCTGTGGTGACGATCACGGAAGTCACGGTCAGTCCCGATCTTCAAAACGCTATCGCGTTCGTTATTCCGTTGGGCGGGAAGAAGACGGACTCAACGGTGACGGCCCTGAACGCCATCGTAGGTTTTTTTCGCCACGCGTTGGCCGAATCCGTCAAACTTCGTTACGTGCCGCGCCTCACGTTTAAGGCCGATGACAGTTTTACGAACGCGCAGAACATCGAAAAAATTCTGCAAGATCCCGTGGTGGCGAAAGACCTTGCCAAGGATTAGAGGATTGGAGTTGCTTCCCGAAAAAAAGAATCCCGTTCACGGCTGGCTTATCCTCGATAAGCCTGTGGGCCTGACGTCGACACAGGCGCTGGGCAAGGTGCGGCGGCTTCTGGGCGGCAAGAAAGCGGGGCACGGCGGGACGCTCGATCCGTTGGCGACGGGCGTTTTGCCGCTCGCGTTCGGCGAGGCGACAAAGCTCATCCCTTACGTGATCGACGGCGACAAAGAGTATGAATTCGTTATCCATTGGGGCGAGCAGCGCACGACCGACGATACCGAAGGTCCCGTAACGGCGACCAGCGACGTGCGTCCCGATGAAGCTGCCATCCGGCAAGCACTACCCCAATTCACTGGCGACATCAGCCAGACGCCCCCGGCCTTTTCGGCCATCAAGCTGGACGGCGAACGCGCCTACGACATTGCCCGTTCAGGCGGCGTGCCGGAACTGACCGCGCGGCAGGTGACGATCCACCGGCTGGAATTAACGGGTATGCCCGATCCGGATCATGCCGCCTTTAGCGTCACCTGCGGCAAGGGCATGTACGTGCGGGCGTTGGCGCGGGATTTGGCAATTAAACTAGGCACTTATGGCCACGTCAGCGCCTTGCGCCGGACGCGTGTGGGTCCGTTCACGCTCGCAAAGGCGATTTCGCTGGAAAATCTGGCCGATCTATCGCATAAGGAGGCCGCCTTAACGGCATTGTTGGCGCTAGGCGCGGCACTGGACGACATCCCGGGCTTGCAACTTACCGCCAGCGAGGCGCAAATTTTACGCGCCGGACAAAGCCTTCTGATCAGGCCACAGCACCTCGATCTGATGCAAGCGCCTGTCATTCTGGCCACGCATCAGGGCGTTCCTGTGGCCCTCGTCGAGCCGAGAGCCGGTGCGTTTTATGTGGTGCGCGGTTTTCACTTTTAATCGATAAAGGAGAGTACGATGTCGACAAAACCCGCGCAAAAAGAAGCGCTTATCAAGAAATATGCCCGCAAAAAGGGCGACACAGGATCACCGGAAGTTCAAATCGCGTTGCTCACGCAGCGCATCAACGATCTGACGGAACACTTTGCCACGCATAAAAAAGATCACCACTCGCGCCGCGGTCTTCTCATGATGGTCGGCAATCGCCGCCGTCTGCTGAATTACCTCAAAAGCACGAACCTGAGCGGCTATGAGAAGCTGATCGCAGAACTGGGGCTGCGGAAGTGACGTTTTTCTTAATGAGCGCAGCGAGTTTAGAAAAACGTCATCCCCGCGAAAGCGGGGATCCATCACCTCATCTATTCGCAAACACATTGTTTTCGAATTATCCCAAGCATCTCGTTCAGGAGATGGATTCCCGCTTTCGCGGGAATGACGCTGTGAGATTGGCACAGGATTCTCAACACACGAAATTCATGAAGCAAACAGCAGCATGAAAAGGCCGTGAGCCCATTGGGGGCTCGCGGGACGTCACGTCAAACGGAAAGGAAAGACGAAGATGTTTACGGTATATCGCAAGGAAATGGACTGGGGCGGCAAAAAGCTGATCCTCGAAACAGGCAAAATCGCGCGTCAGGCTGACGGCGCGGTAGTGGCCACGATCGGCGGCACGACGGTGCTTTGCACGGTCGTCGCGGCCAAGAAACCGAAACCGGGGCAGGATTTTTTCCCGCTTACGGTCAATTATCAGGAAAAAACATTCGCCGCCGGAAAAATTCCGGGCGGCTTCTTCCGGCGCGAGGGCAGACCGTCCGAGGCCGAGACGCTCATCAGCCGCTTGATTGACCGGCCCATCCGGCCCTTGTTTCCCGAAGACTATCTTTGCGACACGCAAGTGATCGCGACGGTCTTGAGTCACGATCTGGAAAATAGTCCCGACATTGTTGCCTTGATCGGCTGCTCCGCCGCGCTGACGATTTCAGGCATTCCGTTTCTCGGCCCTATCGCCGCCGCGCGCGTCGGTTACAAGGACGGCCAGTACATTCTGAATCCGGCCCTCAGCGAAATTGAAACGAGTTCGATGGATCTCGTCGTCGCCGGGACGCAGGAAGGCGTTCTTATGGTCGAATCCGAGGCCAAGGAGTTGCTGGAAGACGTGATGCTGGGCGCGGTCATGTTCGGCCACAAGCAATTCCAGCCGGTCATCGATCTCATCATCAGCCTGGCGGAAATGGCGGCGAAGGAGCCGCGTGAATTGCAACCGCCTGCCTATGACAAAAAGGCATTGCTGGCCAAGTTGAAAGCTCTTATCGGCGCGGATCTCACGAGCGCTTACGGTGAAACGGTCAAGCAAAATCGCTATGCGAAACTGGATGCCTTGAAGGAAAAGGCTTTAGCTGCTTTGCTAGTTGAGCAGGACACAGCACAGCCGGTCGGCTTTCAGCGTGAAGTGAAAGATAATATTGCAGCCTTGCCACCCGCCAAACCTTACGCGCCGGAGCACGTTCTGGATGCCATCGATCAACTTAAGTACAACCACGTCCGCGCCATGATCCTCGACACGGGCCGCCGCATCGACGGGCGCGACACCAAAACGGTGCGTCCCATCATCGGCGAAGTGGGCTTTTTGTCCCGCGCGCACGGCTCGGCCTTGTTTACGCGCGGCGAGACGCAAGCGCTTGTCGTCACGACGCTCGGCACGGGTCAGGATGAGCAGATCATCGACGCGCTGGCGGGCGAATACCGCGAGCATTTCATGCTGCACTACAACTTCCCGCCCTATTCGGTGGGCGAGACGGGCCGCATGGGCAGCCCCGGACGCCGCGAAATCGGCCACGGCAAATTGGCGTGGCGCGCGATCCGTCCGTTGCTTCCGGCGAAAGACAAGTTCCCCTATACGATCCGCGTGGTGTCGGAGATCACCGAATCCAACGGTTCGTCTTCGATGGCCACCGTTTGCGGTTCGTCGTTGTCGCTGATGGACGCGGGCGTGCCGCTGCCGCGGCCTGTGGCGGGCATCGCGATGGGCCTCATCAAGGAAGACAAGGGGTTCGCCGTTTTGACGGACATTCTGGGCGACGAAGATCATCTGGGCGATATGGACTTCAAGGTGGCGGGAACCAATAACGGCGTCACCGCGCTTCAGATGGACATCAAGATCACCTCGATCACCGAGGAGATCATGAAGATCGCTCTGGCGCAGGCCAAAGATGGGCGCATGCACATTCTCGGCGAAATGGCGAAGGCGCTGACGGGCGCGCGCGAGGGCGTAAGCGATAACGCGCCGCGCATCACCACGATCAACATTCCCAAGGACAAAATCCGCGAAGTCATCGGGACGGGCGGTAAGGTGATCCGCGAAATTTGCGAAGTCACAGGGGCCAAGATTGACATCGAAGACGATGGCACGATCAAGGTCGCTGCCGTGGATCAGAAGGCGGCCGACGCGGCCATCTTCTGGATCAAGGGTATCGTGGCTGAACCGGAAATCGGCCAGATTTATCCGGGCAAAGTCGTGAAGGTCGTCGATTTCGGCGCGTTCGTGAACTTCCTTGGGGCCAAAGATGGCCTCGTTCATATCTCGGAAATCAGCCCGCAGCGCATCGGCAAGGTGACGGATGTGATCAACGTCGGCGACGATGTGAAGGTCAAGGTCCTCGGCATCGATGATCGCGGCAAGGTCAAACTGTCCATGAAAGCCGTGGATCAGAAGACCGGCGACGATTTGACGAAGAAACCGGAATAGCGGACTTAGTCAACAAGGGAGTGTCATTCCCGCTTTCGCGGGGATGACGCTTATGTCTATTCAAAAAATCCAACGTGACGACGGACGAAAAAGCCATCTATACTGGCCGCGCCATGATTCCCATCCTTGCCTTTCGCCCCCCTGTTATCGCGCATCGCGGCGCGATGGCGAGCGCGCCTGAAAATACGCTGGCGGCGTTGCGCCTGGCGCATGAACAGGGCGCCACGTGGGTCGAGATCGACGTCAAAATCACGCAGGACGGCGTGCCGATCCTTATGCACGACGACACGCTCGACCGCACCACGAACGGTACGGGTTTCGTCGCCGATTCAACCTGGGAGGAGATCGTCGCGTTGGATTCAGGCAAATGGTTCAATCCGCGTTTTGCGGGCGAGCCGGTGCCGCATCTGGCGGACGCGTTGCGCATCGTTCTGGCAAGCGGGTTGAGCATCGTCGTTGAAATCAAGCCTTGTCCCACGCGCGCGCAGGCGACGACAATGGTGACGCTGATCGAAATGGCAAAAATTTGGCCGGATCGGGATGTGTTTCCCATGATTTCCAGCTTCGATATGGAAAGCCTTTCCGTAGCCATGCAACTCCAGCCGCATTGGCCGCGTGCATTGCTGCTGGACACATGGCGCGAAGATTGGCGTAATATGGTTGACGAAATACAGGCCAGCGCAATCACGCTGGACGAAGTTCTTTTGACTCGCGAACGCGTCAAAGAATTGAAACAAGCCGAAATGCCGGTCCTTTGCTACACCGTCAACGACCCTGTTCGGGCCAAGGAATTGCTGGATTGGGGCGTGAGCGCCGTGTTTGCGGACGACCCGCGCGATATGATAGAACGCCTTAAATAAGGAATCGTCATCCCCGCGAAGGCGGGGATCCATCTCCTGAATGAGACGCAAGGGAGACTTTGGAAATAGTGCGCTTGTGGGCAGACCGGGAGATGGATTCCGGCTTTCGCCGGAATGACGGTGTCTTATTTAGAGCTTGGGAGTTACATGAAAGTTCTCAACGCGTTGCGCCTTTCGGGGCAGGAAGTCTTGCCGCTCATCGAAGGCGGCAAGGGAATAGCCGTGTCCAATGGCAACAGCGCGGGCGCGTGGGCTGCAGCAGGCGGCATTGGAACATTTTCGGGCGTGAACGCCGACAGCTTCGACGAGACAGGCAAGATCGTCCCGCAAATCTACAAAGGCAAAACGCGCCGCGACCGGCACGAAGAACTCATCGCCTTCGCCATTAAAGGCGGCATCGCGCAGGCGCGCAGGGCTCATGAAATTGCAGGCGGCCAGGGCCGCATCCACATGAACATTATGTGGGAGGCCGCGGCGGCCGAGCGCATTCTTCATGGCATTCTGGAAAAATCGAAGGGGATGATCAACGGCTTGACCTGCGGCGCGGGGATGCCTTACCGCATGGCCGAACTCGCGGCGCAGTATGGCGTTTATTACTATCCCATCGTTTCGTCGGCGCGCGCGTTCCGGGCTTTATGGCTACGGGCCTATCACAAGTTTCGCGATCTTCTGGGCGGTGTCGTTTACGAAGACCCGTGGCTGGCGGGCGGGCATAACGGCCTGTCCAACAGCGAAGACCCTCTCAAACCCGAAGCGCCTTATGCGCGCGTTTTGGCTCTGCGCCAGATGATGTGCGAACAGGGTTTAGGCAATGTGCCCATTATCATGGCGGGGGGAGTCTGGTGGCTTTCCGAATGGCAGGACTGGATCGACAATCCCGATCTCGGCCCCATCGCGTTTCAGTTCGGCACGCGGCCCTTGCTGACAAAGGAAAGCCCGATTGCGGAGGCTTGGAAACAGCGGCTTCTTTCGCTGAAGAAAGGCGATGTCTTTTTGAACCATTTTTCGCCGACGGGGTTTTATTCCTCGGCTGTCCGGAACAAATTTCTGCAGGAATTGCACGAACGTTCTGAACGCCAGGTGGCTTACGCGGTCGAAGTTGTGGGCGAACATACGGAGCCCTTTAAGGCAGGAGCCGTCGGCAAGCCTGTCTATTTGGTGCCGGGCGATCTGGCGCGCGTTAAGGCATGGGTCAAGGCTGGCTACACGCGTCCGATGCGTACGCCCGACAGTACATTGATTTTCGTGACGCCGGAGCGGGCGCAAGCCATTTTGGCGAGCCAGATGGCCTGCACGGGATGCCTGTCGGGGTGCCATTTCTCGAACTGGTCGCAGGGCGAGTCCGGCTCGACGGGCCGCATGCCCGACCCGCGTTCTTTCTGCATTCAAAAAACACTGCAGGACGTCAGCCACGGCGGCGATGTGGAAAATCAGTTGATGTTCGCCGGCCACAACGCTTACCGCTTCGCCGACGACCTGTTCTACACGAACGGATTCATCCCCACCGTGAAGCAGTTGGTGGAGCGGATCGGGACGGGGTATTAGGGGGCTTGTCATTCCCGCGAAAGCGGGAATCCAGCGCGAGCGATAGCGAGCATATGACTCAAAGACGTGTGACAAGCGAAATCCTAACATTTTTTACTTTTCTGGCGCGCAGACGCGCGCCGCTGGATTCCCGCTTTCGCGGGAATGACGCGTTAAAAGAAACCGAAGCACTCTATCGCGGTGAATTCTTTCATTTACGCGTGACGCAAGACGGCGCGAGGCCATCCGGTTGCATGCTGCAAAACGGCGCGATCAAAATCAACATTCCCGATGCGGCACTTTCACCCAAAGTGTTGCGCGAAGAGGCGCATCTGGAACTCATGCTCTGGTACAAAAAACAAGCGCGGCGGGTTTTTCAGGAACGGATGGCTTATTGGGCAGGGCTGCTTGACGTGAATCCTGGCCGCTTGATCGTCACAAATCCTTCGCGGCGCTGGGGAAGCTGCAACGCCAAAGACGACATTCGCCTTAACTGGCGGTTGATTATGGCTCATCCCGCATTGCTCGACTACGTGGCGGCGCACGAGTTGTGCCATATCCGGCATAAAAACCACGCGCGCGCGTTCTGGCGTTGCCTTGCCGCTGTCATGCCGGATTACAAAATCCGGCGGCAGGAATTGAGGGTGTGGGAGAAGAAAGCGGCGCCCCTGAATGAGAAGGCCTCATAGAACGCCGTAAATGGCCCGCCAGAGGATTATTTACCTATCCCTGCCCCCACCCTACCGGAAACGGATCAGGCCATCAGGCGCGCATTTTAGGGCCACTAGCGTGCATAGGAAAATTATAACAATATTTTGCATTAAGGTTAAAATACAGTCGTTTCACGTGAAACAATTTTCCTATTAACGTATTCGAGGTTCGGGGGCGGGGGATTCGGGGTTCGGGAAAAATTGTGCTAACAATGATCGAATCCCCGACCACGAACTTTCTAGGTGTTTCCGTGCCCGATTTTCAAACTCTCGACGATCTCCGCGTCAGCGGCAAAGTTGTGCTGGTGCGTGTCGACCTCAATGTCCCGATGAAAGATGGCCGCGTGACCAACAATTCGCGGCTTCAGCGCATAATGCCGACGCTGAAAAATCTAGCGGAAGCGGGCGCGAAGATTGTTCTTTTGGGGCATCTCGGCCAGCCGAGGGGGACGGTTGGCCCGCATTTCACTTTGCGTCCCGTGGCGGCGGAACTGGCGAACGTTTGGGGCAAGCCCGTCGCCTTCGCGGAAGATTGCATCGGCCCCGTTGCCGCCGCGGCCATCGCCAAGCTGCAGCCGGGAGAAATTCTGGTGTTGGAAAACACGCGTTTTCACAAGGGCGAGGAACAGAACGATCCGGCCTTCGCGCAGGAATTGGCGAAGCTTGGGGAGTTTTACGTCAACGACGCTTTTTCGGCTTCGCATCGCCCGCATGTTTCCACAACGACGCTCGCGCAACTTTTGCCGGCGGCAGCAGGCCGCTTGATGCAGGAAGAACTCGAAGCGTTATCGAAGGCGCTGGAAAAGCCGGAACGGCCCGTGGCGGCGTTGATTGGCGGCTCGAAGATTTCCACGAAGCTCGATCTGTTGCGTAACCTGATCGCCAAGGTCGATATTCTGGTTCTGGGCGGCGGCATGGCGAATACGTTTATGGCCGCCAAAGGTCTTGCTGTTGGCGCGTCGCTGTATGAGCCGGATATGCTGGAGACCGCGCGCGCGATTATGGCCGAAGCCGATAAGCGCGGGTGCCAGATTCTGCTGCCGAAGGATGTTGTCGTTGCAGCGGAACTGAAGGAAGGCGTTAGCACAAAGACGGTTGCGGCCAACGCGGTTCCCGCAGATCAAAAGATTTTCGACCTCGGCCCGGAATCCGTGGCTGAAATCAAGGGCAATCTGGCGATGTGCCGGACGGTCGTCTGGAACGGGCCTTTAGGCGTGTTCGAAACGCCGCCGTTCGACAAGGCCACAAACGAAGTTGCCATTTGCGTTTCCGACTTGACCAAGCGCGGCAAGCTCTTGTCCGTCGCGGGCGGGGGGGATACCGTGGCGGCGTTAGCCAGTGCGGGCGTGACGCACGGGATCAGCTATGTGTCCACCGCGGGCGGCGCGTTCCTTGAGTGGATGGAGGGCAAGGAATTGCCGGGCGTTAAGGCGCTCAGAGAAGCCGTGCCGAAAGCGAAAGTCGGAAAGGTGATTATGTGATGGCGAAAAAACCGGAAAAAACGGCCAACAAAATGTGGGGCGGGCATTACGCCAAAGGCCCTGCGGCTATCATGGCGCGGATCAGCGATAGCATCGAGATTGACAAGCGCCTTTACGCCGAAGACATCGCGGCGTCACAGGCGCATGCCGCGATGTTGGGCGCTTGCGGCATCATCAGCGCGAACGATGCGAAGGCGATCCAAAAGGGATTGGATGCGATACGCGCGGAAATCAAAGGCGGGAAGTTCCAGTTTAAGGCGGAGCTTGAAGACATTCACATGAATGTCGAGGCACGTCTGGCCGAGATGATCGGCGATGCGTCAGGACGCCTGCACACCGCGCGTTCGCGCAACGATCAGGTCGCCGTGGATCTGCGCCTGTGGGTGCGCAATGCCATCGACAAGCTGGATGCGGGTTTGAAGGCTTTGCAGGTTGCTCTTCTGAAACAGGCGGAAACGCACGCCGCGACACTGATGCCCGGCACTACGCATCTGCAACCGGCGCAGCCTGTGACGTTCGGTCATCACATGCTGGCTTATGTCGAGATGTTCGCACGCGACCGCAGCCGTCTGGCCGATGCGCGCGCGCGGATGAATGAAAGCCCGCTCGGCGCTGCGGCGCTGGCAGGGACATCGTTCCCGCTTGATCGCGCGATGACCGCAAAGGCGCTTGGTTTCGACAAGCCGATGGCGAATTCGCTCGATGCGGTATCGGATCGGGATTTTGCGCTGGAGTTTTTGAGCGCCGCCAGCATCGCGGGCAGTCATTTGTCGCGCCTTGCCGAGGAAATCGTTTTGTGGGCCAGCGATGCGTTCCGTTTCGTGAAATTATCGGAAGCATTCACGACCGGCAGCTCCATCATGCCGCAAAAACGCAATCCCGACGCGGCGGAACTTGTGCGGGCGAAGGCTGGCGCGCTGGCGGGCGAATTGATGCATCTGCTTATGCTGATGAAGGGCTTGCCGCTCACGTACAACAGGGATTTGCAGGACAGCAAGCCGCCGGTGATCCGCGCGGCGGATGAATTGCAGATGATGCTCGCCGCGATGACGGGCATGGTGCGCGATATGAAGCCCGACAAGGCCGTTATGAAGGCCGCAACGGCGCGCGGTTTTCTGACCGCGACCGATTTGGCGGACTGGCTGGTGCGGAAACTCGGCCTGCCGTTTCGCAAGGCGCATCATGTGACGGGCAAGATCGTACGGCTCGCGGAAAAACGCGCGTGCCGCCTCGATGAATTGCCGCTGAATGTCATGCAAAAAATCGAGCCGCGCTTGACGAAGGAAATCTTCGGGGTTCTCAAACCGGAATCCGCTGCCGCCAGCCGCACCACTTTCGGCGGCACTGCGCCTAAGCTTGTGAAAGAGGCGGTGAAGGGGTGGAAGAAGGTTTTGAAATAAGGAGAGTTCGCAATGGACGTTAAGGACTTGAAGGGCAAGACCATCGGCTTTCTGGCTTCGGGCGGATTGGATAGCTGCACGATCACACACTGGCTGACACAGAACGCCGTGAAGGTCGTGTGCTTTACGGCCGATCTGGCGCAGCCGGACGAGACGGATTTCGGTTCCATCGAAAAACGCATGCGCACGTGCGGCGCCGTGGATTTCGTGGCGATGCCTTTGCAAAAGGAAATCGCCGAAGCGGGTCTTCAGGGCATTCAGGTTCAATCCAATTATGAAAGCCGTTACTGGAACGTCTGCGGCCTCGGCCGTCAGGTGACGACGGCTGGCGCGCTTCCGGCGATCAAAAAGAAGGGGCTTTCGGTGATCGCGCATGGCGCGACCGGGCGCGGCAACGATCAGGTACGTTTCCAGATCATTTCCAACATGCTTGAGCCGTCGATTGAGGTTTACACGCCGTGGAGGGATCAGGCGTTTCTCGACCGTTTCGGCGGGCGGAATCAGATGATCGATTACTGCGAACAGCACGGCCTCCCCATACGCGCAACGCGCGAGAAGCCGTACTCCACGGACGCGAACTTGCTCGGCTTGACGCACGAGGGCGGCAAACTGGAATCGCTTCTGGCTCCCGCCAGCGTCGTGACGCCGGAAATGGGCGTTTGGGCTGCAGATGCGCCCGATAAGGCGGAGACGTTCACCGTGCGCTTCGAGAAGGGCAAACCCGTTCTCATCAACGGGGAAAAAGTCGATACGCTGAACGCATTTTTGCGCGCCAACAAAATCGCCGGAAAGCATGGCGTCGGCATCGGCGTGCATATGGTTGAAAACCGTTTCGTCGGCGTGAAGTCGCGCGGCGTTTACGAGCAGCCGGGGATGGAATTGCTGGGCACGTGCTATGGCCTGCTTTTGCAGCTTATTCTCGACCGGCGCGCGCGCGAAATATTCGACGGATTCTCGGCGGCCTTCGCCAAGCAGGTTTATCAGGGTTATTATAATGATCTGGCTTCACAGATGATCCGCAGCGCTGTTGCGGATGTGAGCGCGCTTGCGACCGGGACGGTCACCGTCAATCTATACAAGGGCGGGGTGAGTTACGTTTCCATCGCGGACGCGCCGCATTCGCTGTTCACCAATGACGGCTCGATGGAAGACGAGGGATCGTTTAATCACAGCGATTCCGAGGGTTTCTGCCGGGTTCTGGCCGTCCATGCGCGGGCTGTGGCGAAAGCGGGGCAGGTTGGGAAGTAAACCCAATGCGTCATCCTCGCGGAAGCGAGGATCCATCCCCTACTTGTGAGACTAGGAAGACCTTGAAAATGCTGCGCTTTTGGTTAGGTAAGGAGATGGATGCCCGCTTTCGCGGGCATGACGGAATTGTAAAATCTTGACACGAAAGTATTAACTCTGCTAGTGTAATATCGTAGTAGTACAGTAACATAGGACGTTGAAACCCATGCCCAGCACCCGAATTCGCATCGCCCTGCAGAAAAGCGGCCGTCTTGCCGACGAAAGCATCAATCTGCTGAAGAACTGCGGCTTGCACATCGCACGCAGCAGGGAACTCCTGTGCCGCATCAAGGAGCTGCCTATCGATGTGTTGCTGGTGCGGGACGACGACATTCCGCGCTTTGTGGCAAGCGGTATCTGCGATCTGGGCATCGTCGGCGAAAACGTCTTCGCCGAGGAAAAAAACGGCACCGTCAATTTCGACGCCGCCATTCTTGAGCGTCTTGGCTTTTCGGCGTGCCGCCTCGTGATCGCTGTACCGGAAGGCGGCCCGATCAAGGACATTGCGGGCCTCGCCGGAACGACTGTCGCCACGACTTATCCGCACCTGTTCCAGAAATTCCTGCGCGAAAACGCCATTACGGCGACCGTTCTGGAGATGACGGGTTCCGTCGAAGTTGCGCCGCGCCTTAAAATCGCCGACGCGATTTGCGATATCGTTGCGACGGGCGCGACGCTGGCGGCCAACAATTTGCGCGAACTGACGACCGTCCTGAACAGCGAGGCGTTGCTGATCCGCTCCACGCGCAAGCTTTCGCCTGAAAAAGACGCCATCATTCACAGGCTTCTGGCGCGTATTCGCGGTGCGGTGCAGGCGGAGGACAGCAAATACATCATGCTGCACGTTTCCAAAGCGCAGTTGCCGGAGATCATCGAGCTGTTGCCGGGCGCTGAATCGCCTACTGTTCTGCCGTTGCAGGGCAAGACGGACATGGTCGCCGTGCACGCCGTCTGCCGCGAGACCGTGTTCTGGGAAACGATGGAGCAGCTTCAGGAAGCGGGCGCCAGCGCTATCCTCGTCATGCCGATCGAGAAAATGATGGGATAAGCCATGCAGATTCTCGATTGGCAAAAACTTGACGCCGCTGGGCGAAAAGCGGCTCTGAAGCGGCCTTTGCATCAGGCGGATACCGCAGTGCTTGAGGCCGTGACGGCTATCGTGCGGCAAGTATCGGTGCGCGGCGACGACGCAGTGCGGGAATATAGTGCGCGTTTCGACGGTTCCAAGCGGGCGGAACTTCGTGTTTCGCAAAACGAAATTGACGCGGCTGTGTCGCAAATCGATCCCGCGTTACGCGCGGCCATGGAACAGGCGATTGCCAATATCACCGCGTTTCACGAAGCCGAGCGTCCGCGCAGCACGCGTGTTGAGACGATGCCGGGCGTCGTGTGCGAACTTCAGTGGCGCGCCATCGATACCGTAGGCCTTTATATTCCGGGCGGCACCGCGCCCCTTTTCTCGACGTTGCTGATGCAGGCTGTTCCCGCGCGGATTGCGGGATGCTGCCGTGTTATCCTGTGCACGCCGCCGCGCGAGGGCAAAATTAACCCGGCTATTCTTGCTGCGGCGAAACTTTGCGGGTTGAGCGAGATTTACGCCGTTGGCGGCGCGCAGGCGATTGCCGCGATGGCCTATGGCACGGCGACAATACCCAAAGCCGACAAGATTTTCGGGCCCGGCAATGCCTATGTCACGCTTGCCAAGCAATTAGTGGCGCAGGATACGGGTGGCGCGGCGATCGACATGCCGGCGGGGCCTTCCGAAGTCATGGTGATTGCGGAAGCTTCCGCGCGTCCCGATTGGGTTGCTTCCGATTTGCTGGCGCAAGCCGAACACGATGCGGACGCACAGGCGATTTTGGTGACAACAAGCGCCGAACTGGCCGCGCAAGTGCAAAAAGAAGTCGAAAAGCAGATGGCTTCGCTGCCGCGCCGCGCGATCATCGAAAAAAGTTTAAGCTGTGGCCGGATCATTATCGTTCCTGACATGAAAACGGCTATCGATGTCGCGAACCTTTATGCGCCGGAGCACCTCATCATCCACAACGAAGACGCAGTGCGCTGGCTGCCGGATATTCGGAATGCCGGGTCGGTGTTTCTGGGCGCGTGGACGCCTGAATCCGCGGGCGACTACGCCAGCGGCACCAATCACGTGCTGCCCACGTACGGCGCGGCGCGCGCGTATAACGGGATAACAGTACTCAGCTTCATGAAAAGCATGACCGTGCAGGGCATAACGCTTGCGGGGCTGCAAAGCCTTGGGCCTGTCATAGAGGTGATGGCCAAGGCGGAAGGGCTTGATGCTCACGCGGAAGCCGTTCTTCTAAGGTTGAAGCAAAATGACCCAGATATCTGACACACAAAATAAGCGGCGCATCGTCGTTTTATGCGGACACCTGGTCAATCCTGGCGATTTAAGTTGGCAGGGTCTGGAAGAATTCGGGGAACTTACCGTTTATGAAAATTCAATACGGGAGCAGGTCGCTGAACGATCGCGGGATGCCGAGATTGCGCTGACAATGGCCACGGGTATTTTCGATGCAGCGGCTATCGAGGCATTGCCGCGTTTGCGTTACATTGGCGTGACGGCCACCGGCTATAATTGCGTGGACACGAAGGCTGCGAGAGCAAAAGGCATCGTTGTCGCGAATGTCCCTGCTTACAGTACGCCATCGACGGCGCAAGGGGCCATTGCCCTGTTGTTGGAGCTGACAAATCAGGTTGGCTATTACAATCAAACGGTGCACGAGGGCAGATGGTGCAAGAGCGAATACCTCTGCTATTGGGACAGGCCGCTTATCGAATTGTCCGGTTTGACGATGGGGCTTGTTGGATTTGGCGACATCGGCAAAGCCGTTGCGTCTTTGGCGCGCGCGTTTGGCATGAAAATTCTTGTGTATACGCGCACGAGGCCGGCAGAGGCTCAATCACAGGGGATCGAGTTTTGCCCGCTGGATGATCTTTTTTCCCGTTCGGATGTCATCAGCTTGCATTGTCCGTTGACGCCCGACACGCGCGGTCTCGTCAATGCTCAAAGGTTATCGCTGATGAAACCGACGGCTTTTCTCATCAATACAGCAAGAGGGGCTGTTATCGACGAAGCGGCGCTGGCGGAAGCCCTGAATACGGGGCGCATCGCCGGGGCCGGGTTGGATGTTCTTGCCGTTGAGCCGCCGCGCGAGGACAATCCGCTATTAAAGGCCAAGAATTGCGTTATCACGCCTCACAACGGCTGGATGACGCTTGCAACGCGACGGCGGTTGATTGAATGTTGTATCGATAATGTTAGGGCGTTCCTTGCCGGGCGGCCTGTCAATGTTGTCAATTAGGGGTGCCGGAGGATTCGATGACCATATTTGAAAAACTCATGCGCCCGGACCTGAAGGGGCTAAAGGCCTATGGCTCGGCGCGAACTGAGGCGGGCGGGTTTAAGGCCGACATCGCGCTGGACGCCAACGAGAGCCCGTGGCCTCCCTTTGGCCCGTTTGCGGCGCAGTGCGAAGTGAACCGCTATCCTGAACCGCAGCCCATCGAATTGCGCCAGCGTCTTGGGGCCATCTATGGCGTGACGCCCGATCAAATATTGCTGGGGCGCGGCAGCGATGAGGGGATGGATCTTTTGCTGCGTCTTTTCTGCCGCGCGGGCAAGGATGAAATCATCATTTGCCCGCCTACGTTCGGCATGTACGAAGTCTATGCCGCCGTTCAAGGCGCGGCGGTTGTGCGCGTGCCTTTGAAGCAGAAAGACTGGCAACTCGACGTGAAGGCGATTTTGGCCGCATGCAAGCCGGTCACCAAACTCATATTCATTCCGTCGCCCAACGCGCCGATGGGTCATCTGATGCGGCGCGAGGATATTCTGAAACTGTGCAAGGATCGCGCGGATAAAAGCCTGATCGTTCTGGACGAAGCGTATGTCGAATTCACGGATGCGCCGGAAGGATTGATCGCCGAATTGGCGAAGCAACCAAACCTTGTCATTTTGCGCACGCTGTCGAAGTCGCACGCGCTGGCGGGGGAACGCCTCGGCGTCGTTATTGGCTCGCCGGACATGATCGCGATGCTGAACAAAATCAGGGCGCCGTATCCGTTGCCGCAAAGCACGATCCGCGTCGTGTTGGACGCCCTTAGCTCCAATGGCCTGATCCAAAGCGCCGAACGCCGCCGGATTCTGATGTCCGAACGCGAGCGGCTGGTGGCGATGTTGCCCAAATCGCCTTTCGTCAAGCGCGTTTTCCCCAGCGTGGCTAATTTCATTCTTGTGGAATCGCCCGACGCCGGAGCGTTGATGAAGGAACTGCGCCGCTTCGGCATTCTCGCGCGCGATCGCAGCAGTCTTATTCCCAACACCGTGCGCATCACCGTCGGTTCGCCGGAAGAAAACGATACGATGTTACGCGCGCTTGGCGTGACGCTGCCGGTTCCCGTCCGTTCGCCGCGTCTTTACAGCCTGCGCCGCGCCACGAAGGAAACGAAAATCGATGTTACGGTTGATCTGGATACGCCGGGATTCCTGAAAGTCGAAACGGGCATCGGCTTTTTCGATCACATGCTCGCGCAAATCGCTTCGCACGGCGGTTTTGGCCTCGCTTTGACATGCGAAGGCGATCTTAAAACGGGCCAGCACCACACGATTGAGGATTGCGCGCTGGCGCTGGGCGAAGCGCTGAAAAAGGCTCTCGGCGACAAACGCGGCGTGGCGCGTTTCGGCTTTACGGCGCCTCTGGACGAGGCGTTGGCGCAAGTAGTCATCGACTTGTCGGGGCGTCCGCATGCCGAATTGATGGGAAATCTGCCCGCGCTTGCCGTCGGCACGATGGATTCCGAAATGATGCCGCACTTTTTCCGTTCGCTGGCGACGTCTTTGGGCGCGTCGATTCATGTCACGGTGAAGGGCGAGAACACGCACCACATGATCGAATCCTGCTTCAAGGCGACGGGCCGCGCGCTGAGAGACGCGTTGCGGCGCGAGGGCGATGAAATGCCATCGACGAAGGGAACGCTATGATCGCTGTTGTCGATAGCGGCGTGGCCAACTTAGCTTCCGTGATGGCGGCGTTGCGGCGGCTTGGTGCTGAGGCCGAGGTGACGGCGGACGCCGAAACGATTCGGAAGGCCGAACGTGTCATTTTGCCCGGTGTCGGCGCGGCGGCAGCGGCGATGGCGCAATTGCGCCAGAAAAACCTGATCGAAACCTTGCGCGGCTTGACGCAGCCGATGCTCGGCATATGTCTTGGCATGCAACTGCTGTTTGAGCGTTCGGAGGAGGGAGAGAATACGCCTTGCCTCGGCGTTCTGCCGGGGACGGTGGCGATTCTGCCCGCGTCGCCGGCAACGCCCGTTCCGCACATGGGCTGGAATCAGCTGAACGTGTGCGCTAAGGTTCATCCGTTGCTGCGCGGCGTGGCGGAAGGTTCATACGCTTATTTCGTGCATAGTTTCGCCGTACCTGTTACACCGTTGACGATTGCCAGCGCGAATTACGGCACGGATTTTACGGCAGTTGCCGCGCGCGGCAATTTCATGGGCTGCCAGTTTCACCCGGAACGTTCGGGAGAGGTCGGCAGTTTGATTCTGCGTAACTTTTTGGGTGTATGACGATGGAAATCTTTCCCGCTATCGATCTGCAAAACGGCCAGTGCGTGCGTCTTGTGCAAGGCGATTTCAACGCGGCCAAGGTTTACGAGACCGATCCGCTTGTTCAAGCCCTGCGCTTCGCCGATGCGGGCGCGCGCTGGCTGCACATTGTCGATCTCAACGGCGCGCGCGCCGGAAAGCCGATGCAATTTGACGTCATCGCTGCCGTGGCAAAGCAGAAAATACTTAAGGTGCAGGTCGGGGGCGGCATTCGCGACGAAGGGGCTATCGAACGCTTGCTCGACGAGGGTGTCGAGCGCGTCGTTCTCGGCAGCCTTGCCGTCAATAATCCTGCTTTGGTGCGAGACTGGCTGGGCTGGTTCGGCCCCGCGCGGATCGTGCTGGCCTTCGATGTGCGCATGAATGAAAAAAACGAACCCGAAGTCCTTACGCAAGGTTGGCAGCACGGAAGCAAGATGTCTTTGTGGGATATTCTCACCGCCTATGCCGACAGCGACTTGAAGACCATTCTTTGCACCGATGTCGCGCGCGATGGGATGATGACGGGCGCTAATCATGCCTTCTACCGCGATCTTCGCAAGCGCTGGCCCTCGCTTGAGATTTTGGCATCAGGCGGCATCAAGGATCAGAACGATTTGCTGGCGCTGGCGCCTTTGGGTGTTGCGGGCGCCGTCGTCGGCAAGGCGATTTATGAAGGGCGCATCGATCTCGCTTTGGCGTTGAAAGCGCTGAAGGGCCAGCCGCATGCTGGCTAAGCGCATCATCCCCTGCCTCGATGTGAAAGACGGGCAGGTAGTCAAGGGCGTGCAGTTTCGGAATCACGAAGTTGTCGGCGACATCATTGCGTTGGCCGAACGCTATCGCGACGAAGGCGCGGACGAACTTGTTTTCTACGACATTACGGCCAGCAGCGACGGGCGCATGGTCGATCGCAGTTGGATCGCGCGTTGCGCGGCAGTTTTGGATATCCCTTTTTGCGTTGCGGGCGGCATTCGCACGACGGACGATGCGCGGGACATTCTGGCCCACGGCGCGGACAAAATTTCCGTCAATTCGCCCGCGCTGGAAAACCCAGACCTTGTCGATCGTTTGGCCGCCGAGTTCGGGAGCCAGTGCATCGTCGTCGGCATCGACAGCCGCGAGGAAGGTAACGATTATTTCGTTTATCAATACACGGGCGATGTTGCGAAAACGAAAGCTACACGGCGGCGCACGCTGGACTGGGCGCAAGAGGTTGTGCGGCGCGGCGCGGGCGAGATCGTTCTCAACTGCATGAATCAGGATGGCGTGCGGCAGGGTTACGATTGCGCGCAACTTCGCGCAGTGCGCGATCTTATCACCGTGCCGCTGATTGCTTCGGGCGGCGCCGGGGCCGTGGAGCATTTCGCGGATGTATTCAAAGAGGCGCACGTGGACGGCGCGCTGGCCGCAAGCGTGTTCCACAAACAGGTATTCACCGTAGGCGAGGTGAAGACGTTTTTGCGGAAGCAGGGGATTCAGGTGCGGCTTTAATATCAACGTCATTCCGGACAATTTTGTTTTCGATTCGGCGAGCGCGGAGCGCGAAGACGAAGCGAAACAAAATTGATCCGGAATCCAGTGAACATTTCCGTCAGCAAATCTTGCGGATAGAGTGACTGGATCCCGGATCAATTTTCTTTCGCCCAAAGAGGGGCGAAAAGAAAATCGTCCGGGATGACGTTCTTCTGTTGGAAAGCATTGAGTCAATTTCATGCCCCCGCTCGTCCTCTACATTCACTGGCCATATTGCGCGTCGAAATGCCCGTACTGCGATTTTAATTCGCGCGCGGCCAAGGACATCGATCATGAGGCTTGGGCTGGGGCGTATGCGCGGGAAATCGAATACTATGCGCGGCTTTTGCCGGAGCGGCGCATTGCATCGATTTATTTCGGCGGCGGGACGCCGTCGTTGATGGCGGCGGAGACGGTGGAATCCGTTTTGCAAAACATACAAGCCCATTGGCCGCTTACGGATGACGTTGAGATCACGCTGGAGGCCAATCCTTCATCGGCGGAGGCCGGAAAGTTTGCGGCTTTCCGCGCGGCGGGAGTGAACCGGCTGTCGCTCGGCGTGCAGTCGCTGCGCGACGATGCGCTGAAGTTTCTGGGACGCGCGCATGATGCGGAATCGGCGCGCCGCGCGTTGGAGCAGGCCGCAAAAATATTTCCGCGCTTTTCGTTCGATCTCATTTATGCGCGCGCGGGCCAAAATCCTTCCGACTGGGCGGCGGAATTGCGCGAGGCGCTGCGTTTTGCCCCGCGGCATCTGTCGGTTTATCAACTGACCATCGAACCCGGCACGCGTTTTCATGCGATGGCGGAAAAAGGCGCATCGTTGACGGCACCGGAAGACAATGCTGCCGTGATGTATGAAATGACTCAGGAAATTCTGGGAAGCAATGGGCTTCCGGCTTATGAAATCTCTAACCATGCCGCGCCGGGCGAGGCTAGCCGCCATAATCTCGCCTATTGGCATTACGCCGATTACATCGGCATTGGCCCCGGCGCGCATGGAAGATTGGTGAAGGGCGGCGTGCGTTACGCCACAGAAAATCACCGCGAACCAGATGAATGGTTGAGGCAAGTGGCCGAACAGGGTCACGGCCAGCGCGTTTTCGAAACGCTCGATACAGCCACCGCGCAACGCGAAGCGCTGATGATGGGTTTGCGTTTGACGGCAGGGATCGATAGCGCCGCATGGCAGGCGAAATTCGGCATACTCGTCACGGATTTTCTGCTGCCGGAAAAACTGAAACGTCTTTGTGATGAAGGCTTATTGATTGCGGATGCCGCGAACTTTCGCGCCACAGCACACGGTCTGCAGCGTTTGAATGCGGTGTTGGGGTATTTGATGGGTTAACCCGAAAGCAGCGCCCTCACATGCTCCCCGGCGCTTGAGGCAAGCGCGGCAAGGTTGTAACCGCCTTCCAGCGTGCTGACGACGCGGCCTTGGCAATATTTGCGGGCCAGCCGGCAAACTTCGGAAGTGATCCAGAAAAAATCGTCATCAGTTAAACGCAGATCGGCGAGCGGGTCGTTGCTGTGCGCGTCGAATCCAGCGGATATCATAATCAACTCCGGCGCGAAGGCATCTGCGGCGGGCAGTATTTTTTCGCTAACGAGCCGTCGGAATTCCGCGCTTTCCGTGCCTGGCGGCAACGGGATGTTGATGATATTGCCAAGCGGGCCGCCGTCTTGCGCGCGGCCCGATCCGGGATACAAAGGCATCTGGTGGGATGAGCAAAATAGAATTTCGGGACGATCTTCCGCCCAGTCTTGCGTTCCGTTGCCATGATGCACGTCGAAATCGACGATGGCGATGCGTTTCAGACTATGTTCCTTGATCGCGTGCGCCGCGCCGATGGCGATGTTGTTGAAAATACAAAATCCTGCAGGCGTCGCGCCGCTGGCGTGATGGCCCGGCGGACGCACGGCGCAAAAAGCGTTATCCGTTTTTCCCGTTAGTACGGCATCCGTGGCGGCCACAAGCGCTCCTGCGGCGCGTAACGCGGCTTTTCCGGAACCTGGCGAAAGGGCCATATCCTCGGCGATGTTTTCGTCGGGATCGAGCATGACAAAGCCTTCTGCCGGAACGGAGGCCAGTATGCGCTCGATATAATTGCGAGGATGAACGAGCGCTATCTGATCCACCGTGGCCAGCGGCGCATCGAGGCGCATAAGCGCGGCATAAGCCGGTTTTTTCAGCTCGGCGAGGATGGCTTCCAGACGCTCCGGTGACTCGCAGTTGGCCACGCTGTTGACGTGAAGCAGGCAGTCCTTATGGGTGAACAGGGCTGTTGTCATGGGTGCCTCTCTGACAAAAAATATATCAGTTTTGGCCTTGGGATAAAACAAACGCATGAATAAGGAACTGTCATTCCCGCGAAAGCGGGAATCCAGCGTGACCCCGGACTTGATCCGGGGGAACGTATGAGTCTGCAGTTTTGAAATTGGCGCAAGCGTTGAGTTTGTAGAGTCATGCGACCCGCAGACGCGGGCCGCTGGATTCCCGCTTTCGCGGGAATGACAGGTCCTCGTTTGCTTGATTTACCCTCAAAGAAATAACCGCTTTTACATCCCGCTTGACAAATCCGCGCCGTGGGCTAACAAGTACCAATAAGATACTAATTGAAACGGAGCAAAAAAACCATGATCCGTATGAGCAAATTAGCCGATTATTCTTTTATTCTTCTGGCCCAGATGGTTAGCGAGAATAAGGAGTCATGGGCTGCTTCCGAGTTGGCCGCGCGCACGACGCTTCCTCTTCCAACGGTTGCCAAATTGATGAAGCTGTTGGCCAAGGGAGGGGTGGTCGCGGCGCAACGCGGCGCGACAGGCGGTTATCGTCTTATGCGTCCTGCCAGAAGGATTTCCATCGCAAGCATTATCGAATCCGTGGATGGGCCGATTGCGCTCACCGATTGCGTGGATCAGGGCGAACCCAACTGCGCCGTGAGCACGCTTTGCCCCATGCATGGCGGTTGGGACAAGGTGAACAAGGCGCTGCGATCGGCGCTGGAGTCAGTCAGTTTGTCCGATCTGGCGCCATGCATAGCGCATGGCACCGCCAAAACTGTTTCCGCTGCGATGACTCGCACCTGACAGGGAAACGAAAAATGAGTGCTGCGAGCGAAACACTTGCCCGTGTCGAGGCGTTGGCATCGCCGAAATACAAGTACGGCTTTGTCACGGACATCGAGTCAGAAGTGGCCCCGAAGGGGCTGAGCGAAGACACGATCCGATTCATCTCGGCAAAAAAGAACGAGCCGGAATGGCTTTTGGAGTGGCGGCTGAAGGCGTATCGCCACTGGCTGACTTTGAAGGAGCCGAATTGGGCTCATTTGAAGCATCCGCCTATCGACTACCAGAACATCGCGTATTACGCGGCGCCGAAAACCAAGGCCGCGCCGAAGAGTTTGGATGAAGTCGATCCGGAGCTTCTCAAGACGTATGCGAAACTCGGCATCCCTTTGTATGAGCAGAAAAAGCTGACAGGCATCGAGCGGCGCGTGGCCGTGGACGCCGTTTTCGACAGCGTTTCGGTGGCGACCACGTACAAGAAAAGCCTGGAAGATTACGGCATTGTTTTCTGCTCGATGACGGAAGCCGTTCAGAAGCATTCTGAACTGGTGAGAAAATATCTGGGATCGGTCGTGCCGCTTACCGATAATTTCTTCGCGACGCTGAATTCGGCCACATTTACCGACGGTTCTTTCGTCTATATTCCAAAGGGCGTGCGTTGTCCGATGGAGCTTTCAACTTATTTCCGCATCAATACCGCCAATACGGGGCAATTCGAGCGCACGCTCATCATCGCCGATGACGACAGTTACGTGAGTTACCTTGAAGGATGCACCGCGCCGAAGCGCGACGAAAACCAGCTTCATGCGGCGGTGGTCGAACTGGTTGCGCTGGATCGCGCGCAAATAAAATACGCCACGGTGCAGAACTGGTATCCCGGCGACGAGGAAGGGCGCGGCGGAATTTACAATTTTGTGACCAAACGCGGGGCGTGCCGCGGCGAGGCGTCCAAAATCTCGTGGACGCAGGTGGAAACCGGCTCGGCCATCACATGGAAATATCCAAGCTGCATTTTGCAAGGAGACAATTCTGTCGGCGAGTTTTATTCGGTCGCTATCACCAATAATTATCAGCAGGCCGATACCGGCACGAAGATGATCCACATTGGCAAGAACACGCGCTCGACGATCATTTCCAAGGGCATCAGCGCGGGGCGCGCCCAGAATACGTATCGCGGGCTGGTGAAAATCCTCCCCACGGCGTATGGCGCGCGGAACAAAACGCAGTGCGACTCGTTGCTTGTCGGCGACACGTGCGGCGCGCACACCGTACCTTATATTGAATCGCGGAATCCCTCAGCGCGCACGGAACACGAAGCCACGACATCGAGGATCAGCGAGGATCAATTGTTCTATTGCCGCCAGCGTGGCCTCAGCAACGAAGACGCGATGGCGCTGATCGTGAACGGCTTCTGCAAAGAAGTTTTGCAGGAATTGCCGATGGAATTCGCCGTCGAGGCGCAAAAACTTGTCGGCATCAGTTTGGAAGGATCGGTAGGATAAGCATGTTGAAAATTAGCAACCTTCATGCCGCTATTGACGGCAACGAAGTCCTAAAGGGCATCGACCTAGAGATAGGCGCCGGGGAAGTGCACGCGATCATGGGGCCGAATGGAAGCGGCAAAAGCACGCTGTCTTACGTGCTGGCCGGTCGCACCGGTTATGATGTGACTGGCGGCAGCGTGACGTACAAAGGGCAGGATTTGCTGGCCATGAATCCTGAGGAACGCGCTACCGCGGGCCTGTTTCTTGCGTTTCAATACCCGGTGGAAATCCCCGGCGTCACGAATATGAATTTTCTGAGAACGGCTTTGAACGCAGTGCGCCGCGCGCGCGGCGAAAAAGAACTGGATGCATTGCAGGCGCAAAAACTCTTGCGGGAAAAAGCCAAAGAACTCGGCATGAGCGAAGACATGCTGCGGCGTCCCGTTAACGTCGGCTTTTCGGGCGGCGAGAAGAAACGCAACGAGGTTCTGCAGATGGCCGTCCTCGAACCGCCGCTTTGCATACTGGACGAAACCGACAGCGGCCTCGATATCGATGCGCTGAAAGTCGTGGCGGACGGCGTGAATGCCCTGCGAGGGCCCGATCGCGCTATGCTCGTCATCACGCATTACCAGCGTCTGCTGGATTACATCACGCCGACCTTTGTTCATGTGATGGCGGAGGGACGCATTCAAATGTCCGGCGGCCCCGAAGTTGCGCTTGAACTCGAAGCTAAAGGCTACGCCGGATTTAACGGGCAGAAAGTGGCGGCGAGGGGCTAGAGGCGGCATGAAAACCAAAGCGATTGTTTTCGATTGGAATGGCACGTTGTTGGCCGACAGTATTTTCTGTTGGCGCGCGACGAATACGGTTCTCAAGGCCTTCGGTCGGCCGCCGGTGTCGCTGGCGCAATACCGGCAACATACCGACGTGCCGATTGATAAAGTTTACAAGAGCTTAGGCTGCGACATGAAGGAAATACTTAAGCGCCTGGATGAGGTGTATCGCGTTTGGGACGGCGTCTATAACGCGCAAGCGAACAAGGCGCGTTTGCGCCGCGGCGCGCGCAAAGTGTTGCAGATTTTGCGTAAGAATGAACGGCACACGGTCATCTTGAGCAATCATTCCATCGACAATATTGCGGGCCACGTGAACCGGCTCGGCATCCGCAAGCATTTCGCCGCGATCCTTGCCAACGATGACAGGCAAGCCGTTTTCAGGACGCGCGCCAAAGGCGCCCGCCTTCAAAAATACATGAAGGAGAACGCGCTGACCGGCGCGATCATCGTCGGCGATACCGAGGAAGAGGTCGAGATCGCCCGCGCCCACAACTTCGTTTCCGTCGCCATTACGGATGGCATTTGCTCGACCAAGCGGCTGCGTGCGGCCAAACCGGATTTTCTGATCGACAGCCTTGACGAAATTCCTTCCATCGCATCGCGCGTTTTTGGCAATGCCAGAAAGGCGCGCGCATGACACTTGCCGCCGTCATCAAGCGCAGCCAAACCGACCGCGAGGCGTGGAAGTACACGAGCCTTGAGGGGTTGGAAGAGGTTGGGTTTAAAAAACAACAACGTCATTCCGGCGAAAGCCGGAATCCATCTCCTAAGCATGACGCAAGGGAACCGTTGTGTTTGTGTGGAGGGGAGGAGATGGATCCCCGCTTTCGCGGGGATGACGCGCGTTTAGAGTCTGTCCCTCGACTCGTTTTCCTCAACGGCATTTGGCAGCCCGAAGCTTCGTGTCTTGAAGGCTTGCCCGAAGGCATCATGCAAGGCGACGCGGCGGCAGGTTATGAACTGACGTTGGCCGAGCAGACATGCCTTGTCACCTTGCCCGTTGAATTGTTGTTCATCAACGAAGCGGGCGTGGAACCCGCGGAAATCAACGTGAAATTGCGTATCGTGCTGGGGGCCAGCGGGCGCCTGACGTTGATAGAAAAGCACGTCACCGAGGGCACGGGCGAAGCGCAGCTGGCGCAAGTCATCGAAACCGAAATCGAGCTAGGCCCGCAGGCGAAACTGGTACACGGGAAAATATTCAGCAACGGGAATGCTGTGGCGCATTTGGCGCGGACAAAAGTTCGCGCGGATAAAGGCGCCTATTACGATAATTTCACGCTTCTGCGCGGCGGCAATCCGGCGCGTAACGAAATCGACGTCACACTTGCGGGCGAGATGGCGCAATGCAGGTTGTACGGCGCGATGCTTTTGCGCGGCTCCGAACATGCCGACACGACGACGTGCATCACGCATGCAGCGCCTCATGGCACGAGTCGTCAGAACTACAGATCGGTCATGGGCGATAAAGCGCGCGGCGTATTTCAGGGCAAAATCAAAGTGGCAGAAGGCGCTGTGAAGACGGACGGCTATCAGTTGAGCCGCGCGCTGCTGCTTTCCGATCAGGCAGAGATGGACGCCAAGCCGGAACTTGAGATTTATGCCGACGATGTGAAATGCAGTCACGGCAGCACCGTCGGCGAATTGGACGAACGGGCGTTGTTTTATCTGCGCTCGCGCGGCATAGGCGAGGAAGAGGCGAGGGCGTTGTTGATCAAAGCTTTTGTAGGCGAATTGCTGGACGAAATTCAGACGCCTGCCTTGCGGGAAGCGGTGCAGCGTGAGGTGGAGGGGTGGTTGCGGTGATCGATTTTCCCATTTTTGAGCAAAGGATACACGGCCGCCGCCTTGTCTATCTCGACAGCGCGGCGAGCGCGCAGAAGCCGCGGCAAGTTTTGGATGCCCTGCAGCGTTTTTATGCAAACGACTACGCCAACATTCATCGCGGCGCGTACGATCTCAGCCTGCGCGCGACGGATCGTTATGAAGCTGTGCGCGAAACGGTGCGCGAGTTCATCAATGCGAAACATGCGGACGAAATCGTTTTCACGAAAGGCGCGACGGAATCGATCAATCTTGTCGCGGCGTCGTGGGGCCGGACTTTTTTGAAGGCGGGCGACGAGGTTCTTATCACCGGCCTCGAACACCACGCCAATATCGTGCCGTGGCAGTTGCTGAAACAGCAAACCGGGATCGAATTGCGCGTCGTGCCCATCACGCCGGAAGGCGAAGTACGCATTGAAGACGTTCAAAAACAACTGACGCCGCGCACGAAACTGGTGGCGATGACGCAGGTGTCGAACGCGTTGGGCACAATTGTGCCGGTAGCTGAGATTTGCACGCGCGCGCATAAACAAGGCGCGCTCATGCTGATCGACGGGTGTCAGGCGATCAGCCACATGCCGGTCGATGTGCGCAAACTGGATGCGGATTTCTATGTGTTTTCCGGCCATAAGCTCTATGGCCCCACGGGCGTCGGCGTTCTTTATGGCAAACGCGATATTCTCCGGCAAATGCCGCCGTACCAAGGCGGCGGCGACATGATCGAATCCGTGAGTTTCACCGAAACGACGTTCCGCGAACCGCCTCATCGCTTCGAAGCCGGTACACCGCCGATTGCGCAAGTCATCGGCCTTGGCGCGGCGATCGATTATGTGAAATCCATCGACATGAAACGCATCGAAAAGCAGGAAGATGAACTTTTGCGTTATGCGACGGAAAAACTTCAGACCATCGGCAGCCTTCGCATTATCGGCAACGCGAAGCAAAAGGCTGGGATTATTTCTTTCATGCTGGACAACGTGCATCCGCACGACATCGCGACAATTTTGGACAATCAAGGCATCGCCATCCGCGCCGGGCATCATTGCGCGCAGCCCGTCATGGAGGCGCTGGGCCTCGCGGCGACGGCGCGCGCGTCGTTCGGGCTATACAACATAAAGGAAGACATTGACGCGCTGGCAGCGGGGCTTGAAAAAGTGAGGGAGATTTTTGCGTGACGGAGGAAAATCTTCCCGACGATCTCCGCGAACTGTATCAGGATTTGATCCTCGATCACGGCAAGCATCCGCGCAATTTCCGCGCGTTGCCTGAGGCGAATTGCGAGGCCCTGGGGCATAACCCGTTTTGCGGCGACAAGCTGACGTTGTACTTGACCGTGAACGATCAGGGCCGGATCGAAGAAGCGGCCTTTCAAGGCAGCGGCTGCGCCATTTCTACGGCCTCTGCATCCATGATGACCGAAATGCTCAAGGGCAAAAGCGCGGTTGAGGCGCGGCGCTTGTTCGATTATTTTCATGCGCTTTGCACGGATGAATCCGCGGCAGACAAGAGCGCATTGGATGAAGAGGATGTCGCGCGTTTACAGGCTCTTGCTGGCGTGCGCCGCTTTCCCATTCGCGTGAAGTGCGCGACCCTGCCGTGGCACACGCTGCAAGCGGCGCTTAATCCGTCCGCGGTTAAGAAGGTGAAGACGGAGTGATGTTAGCAAAAACGAAAGGACCCCATGAAAAAGGCTCAGAAAACCCGTCTTGCCGATTATACGCCGCCCGCTTTTTTGATCGATCATGTCGATCTGGATTTTGATATCCAGGACACGCAAACCCGCGTGCGGTCGCGGCTGCGCGTCAGGCGCAATCCGAAGAGCAAAGATAAAAAAGCGCCGCTAATCCTGAACGGCAAAGCACAAAAGCTGTTGAGCATAAAACGCGACGGGAAAAATCTGAATGCTTTGGATTACAAACTTACGGAAAATGATTTAACGCTTTCGAATGTGCCTGACGCGTTTGTGCTGGAAGTGGAAAGCACGAACGAACCCCTCAAAAACACGGCGCTGTCAGGCTTATATGCCGCAGGGCCGATGCTCTGCACGCAATGCGAGGCCGAAGGCTTTCGGCGGATAACGTATTATCCCGACCGTCCTGACGTGCTCGCGAAATTCACCGTCACGATCCATGCCGACAAAAAGCGGTATCCCGTTTTGCTGTCGAACGGCAATCTTGTGGCGAAGGGCAATGAAGGAAAATCCCGCCATTGGACGAAGTGGGAGGATCCGTTTCCGAAGCCGTGTTATTTGTTTGCGCTTGTGGCGGGCAAGCTGGATAAAGTGACGGATCATTTCATCACGAAGTCCAAGCGCAAGATTTTGATCGAGATTTATGTCGAACCCGGCAAGAAAAAGGAAACCGGATTCGCGCTGGCCGCCCTCAAGAAAGCAATGAAATGGGACGAGGACACTTACGGCCTCGAATACGATCTCGACCGTTTTATGCTTGTTGCCGTCAGCTATTTCAATATGGGCGCGATGGAGAATAAGGGGCTGAATATTTTCAACGATGCCTGCGTTCTGGGGCGCGCGGAAACGGCAACGGACGGCACGATCGCATTTATCGAACGCGTCGTCGGCCATGAATATTTTCACAACTGGACGGGCGACCGCATCACGTGCCGCGACTGGTTTCAGTTGAGCTTGAAGGAAGGCCTGACTGTTTTCCGCGAGCAGGAATTCTGCGGCGACATGAATTCCCGCGCTGTGGAACGGCTGACGAATGTGGCAAGCCTGCGCCGCGCGCAATTCGCAGAAGACGCGGGCGCCATGGCGCATCCCGTGCGGCCCGCTTCCTATCAGACCATCTATAATTTCTATACCGCGACTGTTTACAGCAAAGGCGCGGAAGTCGTCCGCATGATCCAGACGCTTGTGGGCCGTCAGGGATTTCGCAAAGGCGTGAACCTCTATGTGAAGAGCCATGACGGGCAGGCAGCGACGTGCGACGATTTCGTGAAGGCTATGGCCGATGCGAACCGGATCGATCTCGATCAATTCATGTTGTGGTACAGCCAGGCTGGCACGCCCGTTCTTGATGTTACCGGCGCTTACAATGCGAAACGTAAGGAATACCGGCTGCATGTGAAGCAATCCTGCCCGCCCACGCCGGGCCAGCCGAATAAAGAGCCGATGCATTTGCCGCTGGCGGTGGGGCTGCTTGATGCGAAGGGCAGGGACTTGATCGGCACGAAAGTGCTGGCGCTGCGTAAAGCGCAGGAAGAATTCGTTTTCAAAAACGTGCGAACCAAACCTCATCCGTCGTTGTTGCGCGATTTTTCTGCGCCCGTGCGGTTGAATGTCCGCAACACGGATGCGGACCTTCTGTTCCTCATGTCGCATGATAGCGACGCGTTCAATCGCTGGGAGGCGGCGCAAAAATTATTTACGAAATACGCATTGGCTGATACGCCTCCGCCGCGCGCTTTCCTGTCGGCGCTTCGTTCTGTTTTGCGCGACAGGCGGATGGACGACGCGACAAAGGCTATGACGCTGACGTTGCCGAGCGAGGCGGAGCTGGGCCTCGCACTCAAGGCGCAGAACAAACTGATCGACCCTATCGCGCTTTACGAAGCGCGGCAGAACGTCATTCGCGCGCTGGCATCCAGTCTGGAAGACGATTTATGGAAGGTCTTCGAGAAGATCGACGCCACGCTTGATGAGCAAGCCAGCGACGGCGTATCGCGCGGACGACGCAGCCTTAAAAATCTTTGCGCGACGTATCTGGCAAAGGTGGTTGAGGATGACATGGCGCCTTTGGCCGCCATGATGGTCGCGCGTTCGCGCAACATGACGGACAAAATCGCGGGGCTGTCGCTTTTGGCGGACAGCGATTCACCATTGCGGGCCGATATGCTCGCCGTGTTCGAGAAAAAATTCCACGCTCAACCGACGATCATGGATCACTGGCTGAGCGTGCAAGCCGCGGCGCGGCGGCCCCATGTGCTGAAAGACGTACGGCGGCTCATGAAGCATCCTTCATTTGCGCTCAACAATCCCAATCGCGTGTCGGCGCTGATCGGCGTGTTTGCGGCCAATCCGCTGGGTTTTCATGCTGCGGATGGCAGCGGTTATCGTTTCGTGACCGAAATATTAGCAAAGCAGGACAGGCTCAATCCTGAAGCGGCTGCGCGGCTAGCCAAAACCTTCCTGCGCTGGCGCGATTTCGAGCCAAAACGGCAGGCACTTATGAAAGCGAAACTGAAAAAGCTGTCTGCTCTCAAAGGGTTGTCCGTTAATTGCCGCGAGGTTGTGCGGACGGCATTGGCGGGATGAGGGTGTTGCAAAAAAAGAGCGCACATCACTAAAGGCAGGGAAGGAGCTTTAAAACGGCTCGCGAGGGCTTGCCATTTATAGGCAAAGCAGGCAGAAATAAACGCCCTTCCCGCCTTCCTTCCCTACGGATGGTTTCCATGACCTTTTTCCGCCCCTTTTTGACGCTGGCCTTGGTTTTGTTCTTGCCCTTAGCGGCGTCGGCTGAGCCTGCCATTCCTGCGGCCCAAGACAACACCAAGCTTCCCGATCTGCTTTCGCTGGGTGTTGGCGGGTTCGATGTCGTTATGAACACGCCGCGCGAAGAAGCGGTTGATTTCCGCCTTGAATACCGTTGGGGTACATCGCTGTTGTCGGCGGTCAACTCCAATCTCACAAGCTGGAACAAGTGGTTTCAACTTCACCCCTTTATGGGCACTGAAACAACGTCACGCGGCCAGTTCTATGGCTTCGGCGGCTTCGTGTTTGACGTGCTTTTGGGCCGTCACATCGTGTTGTCGCCCAATGTCGCAATTGGTTTTTATGAGCACGGCAACGGCAAGTATCTCGGTTCCGCTATGGAGTTCCGTTCGACGATGGAAGCGGGTTGGCGCTTCGACAATGAAATGCGCCTGACGGCCTACTTCGGCCACACTTCAAACGCCAATACGGGTGACATTAATCCCGGCGCTGAAACGGCAGGCGTTTACCTCCATATCCCGACGAACGTTTTGTTCGGGATTTGAGCATTCTATTTCAAATTGAAAGTCATCCCCGCGAAAGCGGGGATCCAGCTCCCGATCTGTCAGCGAGCGCAAGATTTCCCAAGTTTTCCTTGTGTCCCGTTCAGGAGATGGATCCCCGCTTTCGCGGGGATGACTCTGGGGGCATCGAAGGACAATCATGACATCATTCCAAAACAAAGTTGCGCGCGCGGTTCCGTGGCTCGGCTTGTTGATTCTGGGGTTGGCGTCGACGTTCGGCACCCTATCGGGCGGGTCGTTTGCTGCGCTGGGAATTGGCGGCGCGCTATTGTTGTTCGCAGCCGTCTGGATTGCCGAAGGGCGAGCCCCGCGCCCGGCCTCAAGGGATATGATTTTTGCGCTTCTTGTGTTGGCAATATGCGCATTGCTGAATTTGCAAGCGGCGTTTCCCGACGTGTCATGGCACGTCACGCTTGAACTGGCGACCATCATTTTGCCGTTGACGTTGTTGACCTGTCCGCAGATTCAAGCTCGTATCGCGGCGCAGTCCGTTCTGTTTCGTTATTGGCCTTACCTTGCGATTTTGGGAGCATTGGTTTTGGGAGCCGATCTGATACGGCTTTATGCGTTTCACAACCTCGAATATATACCGTTTGTAAAACTCAATCGCGGCTTCTCTTACGCGATGCTAATCGTTTGGCCGTTGTTGGGGTTTCTCTGGGTGCAGCCGAATGACGAGATCTTGAAGCCAAAACAGCGTCGGTTGGCGCTGATGTTGATTCTGGTGCTGCTGTTGCCGTTTGATCTGACATACTCCCACGCGACGCAGGTTGCGATTTTGGGCGCCGTGGTCGTCTTTCTCGCGGCGCAACTGGCGCCTGTCGCAGTACGGCGATTGCTAGGCGTTGTGAATGTTATGTCGCTGGGATGGCCATTCGCGGCGCAAGCGGCCTTCACATATTATCCGGATTGGGTTGCGCGGTTGCCGCTTTCGTGGCGCCACCGCGTAGAGATTTGGGATTATATGTCTTATCGTATTATGGAGCGGCCTATCTTGGGCTGGGGTCTGGGAAGCAGCCACAAATTATCGCCCGCGTCTCCGCATAGTGCCCACTATATGTTTGTAGCCGGGCCTGCGGCGCATTGCCACAATGCTATCACGCAATTATGGGTCGAATTGGGATTGCCGGGATTAGCGTTAGGGCTTTTGTTCGCGTATTCGACGTTGCGGCGCGCGGGAAAAATGCCGGCGCAACTTGTTTCGTTTGCTTTAGGAGCCTGGACGACGGCTTTTATCCTGTCGCTTTGCGCCTACGATTTCTGGACGGATTCGCTGTTGGCGGCTTTTGTTTTGACGGGATTCGCGTTTGCGGTGAGTGTGCAATCAATAAAAATCATGCCTCATGATAATTCTTGTGCCACGCAACGAAATTAGGAATGCCTTCGCTGATCGTTGTTTTTGGCTGATAACCGAGGTCGCGGGTACTGGCCGTGATGTCGGCATAGGTTTCGATCATGTCGCCGGGTTGGGGTGGCTGGAAGTCGATTTGCGCTTTCTTGCCTAAAGCCTTTTCGAGCACGGTAATGTAATCCATCAAATTTTCCGTGCGTGAATTACCCAGATTGTAGAGCTGCGCGGGTGGTGTGCCATCCTGTGGCGCGGGAACGCGATCCAGCGTCGCCAGCACGCCCGGCACAATGTCGTCGATATAGGTGAAATCCCGCCGCATGTTGCCGTTATTGAAAACAGGAATGGGTTCGCTTGCGAGAATCTTTCGCGTGAACAGATAAGCCGCCATATCCGGCCGCCCCCACGGGCCGTAAACCGTGAAAAAGCGCAGGCCTGTGCAAGGCAGGCGATAAAGATGCGCGTATGTCCATGCCATCAGTTCGTCTGCGCGCTTGGTCGCGGCATAGAGCGAAATCGGACGGTCCACCGGGTCTTCAACGGCGAACGGAATCTTCGTATTGCCGCCGTAAACGGATGAGGAGCTCGCATAGACGAAATGTTTCAGGTTTGGCAGCAAACGCGTAGCCTCCAGCATTACCAGCTGACCCATCACGTTCGATTCGACATAGGCATAAGGATTGACCAACGAATACCGCACGCCAGCCTGCGCGGCGAGATGAATAATGCCGGTAATACCTTGTTCTTTCTTCACGAGATCGTGAACCGCATCCTTGTCGGCGATATTGATTTTATGAAACCGGAAATCTTTGTGCGGCAGCAGGCGCGCAAGGCGCGCTTCCTTCAGGCTTACATCGTAATAGTCGTTGAGATTGTCGATGCCGATGACCGTCTCGCCACGCGCCAGCAATGCCTGCGCGACGTGGAAGCCGATGAATCCCGCCGCGCCCGTCAGAAGCACAGCCATTAGAGACTCCAGTACCGCAGGCCTTTTGGCAGGGCTGCGGCATCGAGAACCGATTTCACGTCGATCACGAAACCATCCGGCAGCAACGTCGTCCAAAGACCCGGCAGATCGTCCATCAACACGCGATGCGGCACCGCCAGAACGAGGGCGTCGAGATTCTTCAAATCCTTCTTGGGATGCAGCCTCAGGCCGTATTCATGCATAGCGTGTCCCGCATCGACGACGGGATCGTGCACCAGAACCTCGATGCCGAAAGATTCCAGCTCGCGCACGATTTCCGGCACGCGGCTGTTGCGGAGATCGCGCACATTCTCCTTGAACGATAGTCCCAGAACGCCCACGCGGCTTTTCGGGCGCAAATGGCCGCCGTTAATCAACAACTTGATGATCTTATGCGCCACGAATATGGGCATGTTGTCATTGATGCGGCGTCCGGAAAGGATCACTTGCGGGTGATAGCCAAGCTCCTCCGCTCGCGCCGTGAGGTAATAGGGATCGACGCCGATGCAGTGGCCGCCAACAAGACCTGGCGTAAACTTCAGGAAATTCCATTTGGTGCCAGCGGCTTCCAGAACGTCGTGCGTGCGGATTCCAATCTTGTCGCAGATAAGGGCCAGCTCGTTCATCAGCGCCACGTTCAGATCGCGCTGTGTGTTCTCCAGTACCTTCGCTGCTTCGGCGACGCGGATGTTCGTGGCGCAATGCACGCCAGCCGTGATGATTTTGCCGTATACGTCCTTCATGCGCGCAAGGCTCGCGTCGTCTTCCGCGCTGATGATCTTCATGATCGTTTCGAGGCGGTTAATCTTGTCTCCGGGATTGATGCGCTCCGGCGAATAACCGAGCTTGAAATCCACGCTTTGCTTCAGGCCAGATGCTTCGGCGATTTTTGCGCCGCAGCGTTCCTCGGTCAGGCCCGGATAGACCGTCGATTCAAAAATGATGAGAGGCGGTTGTTTTTTGTTGATGGTCGCGCGGCGCAACACTTTGCCGACCATCTGGCTTGCTTCAAGCACAAGGCGCAGGTCGGGGCGCTTGGCATGGTCGATGGGAGTCGGCACCGTTACGATGAAAAAGGTGCTGTCTTTCAAATCATCGAGATTGTCCGTGAGTTTTGCCTTCGTTCCGGCCAGATCGGCATTTGCCGTTTCGCCTGTCCAGTCCTCGCCGCCGCGCAGCGCTGCGACGCGCTTGGGGTCGATATCGAAGCCGGTGACGGAATCGAAAACGCGTGCCAAGCTTATCAAAAGCGGCAGGCCCACATACCCAAGGCCGATAATGGCGATTTTTTCTTGCATGGAGGTATCTGAAAAAGCGGGTGTTTACGAGGCAATCCCTGTGCAGGATCAATAAATCACCCACAAGCGGTTGGCAAATGATTACTGGGGGAGGGGGTAAAAGGAGGGGGACTGCGCCACGAGTCCGCCTTCGCCAAGTGGCTACGGCGGACATAAGATTTTCTAAAGCTCACTGCGCTCGCTAAGAAAATCTAATGGTGGGCGATGGGGGGCTCGAACCCACGACCCGCTGATTAAGAGTCAGCTGCTCTACCAACTGAGCTAATCGCCCGCACCACGCAGAAGCGGCTGTTTAGCAGTATGCTAAGGTGGAGTCTAGAACAAATGCCTGAAAGATCAAGCCGCCAGTTCCAGATAGCGAGGCCGCATATAGCGGGCAAACCGTGGATGCGCCAGCTCAGGGCGCAGGGCCCGACGGGGTGCCGGAGCCGAAGCCTCAAGCGCCGCATATTTATTAGGGCCAGTGGGCGTATGTTTATTAGAGACAGTGGGTGTTTCGTCGGTGCTTGGCGTGCCGAAAAAATCATCAACCATGTCGGCGTGCGGAAGAGTCTTGAGGGCTAAAGACGCTACGTCCGGACCTGTCGAAATGGCGCCTAAAATCGATAACATAATAATCTCCTTCTTTATGATTTCAGGATAAGGCTTGACGGTTAATAGCGCCTTAATTTTTCTATCTAAGTCATTGAAAATAAAAGATAAAATCTAATTTGAATCAAATTTTAGATGTTGTTTTCCGATCAGCATAAAAGTGAACAAAGACAAGATGTTCGCTGCGATAAGGAGATGATACGATGGCTTGTTTTTGGGAGATCAGACATAAAAAGACTTTAGTTGCAAACAATTGCAGATAAGTTTTTTGCGGCTGCGAAGGCAGAAAAAACAAAACAAAAGGGGAGAACCATGCAAAACAACAGTCCGGACACAGCCCACGTCATCGCGCCGCCGCCGCTTATTTTCGGAGCGTTCCTGTTGGGCGGATTGTTGTTGCAGTATTTCTGGCCTCTGCGGTTTCTGCCGAGGATGGTTGCCGTCGTTTTGGCGGTGGCGATGATAGGGGCCGGTTACTTCAACGGCCATTTTGCGCATCGGGAAATGGCGAGGCAGAAAACTCCCATAAATCCGTTAAAGCCGACGACAGCTCTTGTGACAAACGGCCCTTACCGATTCAGCCGGAACCCGCTCTACCTGTCGTTGCTGCTGTTTTATCTGGGCCTTGCGGCGCTGTTCAATTCGCTGTGGATCGTCGTTCTCGTTGTGCCGCTGTTGGCTGTCATGCAGCGCGGCGTCATTGCGCGCGAGGAAATTTATCTTGAGCGGAAATTCGGCGACGAATATCGGCAATATAAAGCGTGCGTCCGGCGGTGGATTTAAATTATATGGGAAGAGGTGGAAGGCTCCGCGTTGACCGATGGCGTGCGATCCTCCGCGACCTGTACTAGACAGGTGGGCGCCATGTGTCCGGAACCACGGCTCCAGTCAGGGACGGCTCCCTAGAGGTTTCTCAATATCGGCCCCGTGGATTTAGCTACCTGTCGAGTCGCGCAGAAACCTTCCGCCAAAACTATAGCGCAGTTTCATGAACAGGGAAAGAACGCAATCAGGCGCGGCCAACGCCGACGTGTTGCGCGATTGTTGCGACGCGATTGCGAAGATGATCTACGGCGGCGACCATGAGATCCTCTTCTGCGCGTAGCATATGGCTCTTTGTGCGCTTAATTTCGATGAGTTCGTCGGCCAGCATGAGGCAGGCCAGCATAAAGGTATGGGTTTCAGTGACATTGCCGCCTTTGTTGCCGGCTTCATTTAACTTGCTGTCGACCATTTCGACGATGGTTTGAAGCTTTTTTTCTTCGCCGGCGCCGCAAGCGACCATATATTCGCGGCCGTGAAGCATAACGGCGACTTTTGTAGTACCGGCGGCGGTTTTGGCCATGGCTAGTTCCTCACGATCCGTTCGACGTGCTCGATAGTCTGATCAAGGCGGGATGCAACCTTCTGGGCGACGGCCAGCATGTTGGCTTCGCGCGCGCGGGAAGATTTCAAAATGTCAGCCTGTTTTTTTTGGGCTTCCTGCCGTGCGGACGCGTCAAGAATAACCCTGTCCTCAAGTGCGGAAATCATTTCGTCTAATTGCTCAAGGGCCGTTTTGAGGCGTTGCATGGTTCGTCTCCCGAATCTAGACTTATCCTTGAGCCTAAGCGTACAGTTCCGGGTCGTCAACAACTTCGGGACGGCGGCGTGAGGCTTTTTGTCTCCTGATTTTAACCAGTTGCGCCCGTCCGGCAAATTCGGCAAGTTGCCGTTGATTTTAACAACTCATTTGAGATTCGAGCTATGTCATCAGCCGCGCTTGCAACCAAAGCCCCGGTGCCTGCCGTCGATCCCATGCACGCCAAAATGGCCAATGCCGTCCGGGCGCTGGCGATGGATGCCGTGGAGCAGGCCAAATCCGGCCATCCGGGCATGCCGATGGGCATGGCGGATGTGGCGACGGTCTTGTGGCGGCAATTTCTGCGCTTCGATCCCGCCGACCCAAGATGGCCGGACCGCGACCGGTTCATCCTGTCGGCGGGCCATGGGTCGATGCTGCTTTATGCGCTTTCATATCTGACGGGCTACCCGAAAATAACCATCGATGAGCTGAAGCGGTTTCGCCAGCTCGGCAGCCACACGCCCGGTCATCCCGAATATGATCCGGACAGCGGCGTTGAAATGACAACAGGGCCTTTGGGGCAGGGGATCGCAACCAGCGCCGGGTTCGCGCTGGCCGAGCGAATCCTGAATGCGCGTTTTGGCGACGATCTTGTCGATCACCGCACGTTTGTGATCGCCTCCGATGGCGATCTGATGGAAGGCATCAGCCATGAAGCGGCTTCACTCATGGGGCACCTCAAACTGGGCCGTTTGATCGTGTTTTACGACGACAACAAAATCTCGATCGATGGCCCGACGTCAATGTCGTTCACCGAGGACGTGCAAGCGCGTTTTCGCGCCTACGGCTGGCATGTGCAGGCGGTGGACGGGCATGATCCGGCCGCGATTGCCGCAGCAACCGAAGCGGCGCTTGCCGTTACGGATCAACCTTCCTTAATCGCGTGCCGCACGATCATCGGCTACGGCGCGCCCAACAAGCAAAACACGTCAGGCTGTCATGGCTCGCCGTTAGGCGCGGAGGAAATCGCCGCCGCGCGCAAGCAGTTGGGATGGGATTATCCGCCCTTCGTTGTTCCGGACGACGTCCTGAATGCGTGGCGCGCAGCGGGGAAACGCAGCGCGGCTGTCCGTCAAGCGTGGGAGAAACGCCATGCGGCTTCGGCGCAGCGCGGCGAATTCGATCGTGTTATGCAAGGAGCATTGCCGGTTGATTTCGATGCGGTCATCCTGAAACTGAAACAGAAAATCGCTGCTGAAGCGCCGAAACACGCGACGCGGCAATCATCCGGCAAAGTTCTGGAAACGCTTGTTCCCATTATGCCGGAGTTGATCGGCGGTTCGGCTGATTTGAGCCCTTCTAACAACACGCAAGTCAAGGGCACTGGCATTATTGCTCCGCCGGATTACACGGGACGTTACATCCATTTCGGCGTGCGCGAGCACGCGATGGCGGCGGCCATGAACGGCATGGCGCTGCATGGCGGCGTTGTGCCTTATGGCGGAACGTTTCTTCAGTTCGCCGATTACAGCCGCCCGTCAATCCGACTTGCGGCGCTGATGAAGCAACGCGTCGTGTTCGTGATGACGCACGACAGCATCGGCCTTGGCGAAGATGGCCCGACGCATCAGCCGGTCGAGCATCTCGCGGCGTTACGCGCCATCCCCAATTTGCTGGTGTTTCGTCCCTGCGATGGCGTGGAAACGGCGGAATGCTGGGAGCTTGCGCTGAAATCGCGTGAGGCCCCCAGTTTGCTTGCTTTATCGCGGCAGGGTTTGCCGACGGTGCGTGCAGCGGAAACCGAAAATCTTTCTGCGCGCGGAGCGTATGTATTGAAAGAGGCCGAAGGCCCGCGGCAGGTGACGCTGTTGGCCACGGGTTCCGAAGTTTCGTTGGCTTTGGAAGCGCAGAAAGTTTTGCAGGCAGAAGGCATCGCCGCCGCCGTCGTGTCGATGCCATGCTGGGAATTGTTTGAGGCGCGGGATGAAGCCTATCGCCGCAAGGTGCTGGGCACGGCTCCGCGCATCGCCATCGAGGCAGGCCTTCGCATGGGCTGGGATCGTTATCTGGGCGAGAAGGGCGTCTTCATCGGCATGAGCGATTTCGGCGCCTCAGCGCCTGCGGATCAACTTTACAAGCATTTTGGGATTACGGTGGAGGCGGTTGTGGCGGCGGCGAAGAAGCTTTGCGATACACAAATTTGAGTAGATAACGGGCAAATTTCGCCACCGATAGTCTTACACATTCCCCTACCTTGCCCGCTAACCCTTTTCGTCATATAGGTTCTGCGGGGAATTAATCCTAAATAACGGGGAAAAGACATGACCACACGCGTTGCACTCAATGGTTTTGGCCGTATCGGCCGTCTGGTTTTGCGGGCGCTGTTTGAATCCGGGCGCAAGGATGTCGAGATCGTGGCCGTGAACGATCTCGCCGATGCCGCGACCAACGCGCATCTTTTAAAATATGACTCTGTGCATGGGCGTTTCGGCGGCACGGTCGAAGTGGACGGCAACGACCTCATTATCAACGGCCAGCGCATAAAGGGCTTGCGCGAGTCCGATCCTGCGAAACTGGGCTGGGGGGCTTTGAATATCGACGTGGCGATGGAATGTTCTGGCCGCTTCACCAAGCGTGCCGATGCCGCGAAGCATCTCGAAGCCGGAGCGAAAAAGGTTCTGATCTCGGCTCCCGCGACGGACGAAGATATTACCGTTGTCTATGGCGTGAACCACGCCGACTTGAAGGCCAGCCATGCCATCGTGTCGAACGCGTCCTGCACCACGAATTGTTTGGCGCCCGTCGCTTTCGTGCTGAATAACACCGTCGGGATCGAGCATGGCTTCATGACCACGATCCATTCCTACACGGGAGATCAACGCGTGGTGGACACGATGCACAAGGACTTGCATCGCGCACGCGCCGCGGCATTGAACATGATCCCGACTTCGACCGGCGCAGCGAAAGCCGTCGGCAAGGTGCTGCCGGAATTGAAAGGCAAATTGGACGGTACGGCCATTCGCGTGCCGACGGCGAATGTCTCCGTTATCGATTTCAAGTGCGTGGTTAAGCGTCCCACCACAGTGGAGGAAATCCAGAAAGCCATGAGCGCGGCTGCAACTTCCGGTTCGCTGAAAGGCATTCTCGGCGTTTATAATGAGCCGCTGGTGTCGGTGGATTTCAACCACGATACGCGATCCTCCATTTTCGCTCTTAATGAGGTTCGCGTCATCGGCGGCACATTCGTTCGCGTTCTGTCCTGGTACGATAACGAATGGGGCTTCTCAAACCGCATGCCCGACACGGCTGTGGCGATGATGGCGGCGAAGTAAAGACCGCTTTTCTTCTATGGTTAAAAATGCTTAACTTGCGGCCTCCATTCTGGTGCCGTCCGTTAGCCCATGTTCCAAGCCCTTAAAAGTGCCGCAAACGACTATCGTTGGTCGCGGTCGCGCGTGTTGCCGTTGCCCGAAGCTGTGGCGGGTTTTCCGGCGCATTCTTCTCATGAAGAATCCTCGCCCGTTCTGGTGCCGTTGTTTCCGTTGGCTTCGCGGAAGCCGCGTATCTTGTTGGCGTGCGTGGCGGCGTTTGCCTTTTTGATCGGCGCGGGAAGCGCCGGGGCAGCATTTTACTTTTTGAATAAAACGGCGCCGGCGAAAACGGCGCCAGAAAAGGTTGCCGTTGCTCCTGCCTCTATTCTTGCCGCGCCGTCCGCGCCGACGCAAATCGCGCGCCATGCGAAAAAGGTGGAAAACGAACCTCCGGGTATCGCTCTTCCTGCCGAAAGCCTGATACCCAACGCTGAAACAGAGGACATCGCGAAGCAATTGCAAACTTTGCCGGCTTTGTCGGGCGAAGAGGCGGGCAAATCGTCGCCGTCTCATGTCGTTATGAGCGCGACGGAATCCATTTCATCCGACGGGCTTCTTCAAGAAGCCCAAACGCAGCTTGAAGCGAAAAATTATGCCGGAGCCAATGCTCGTTACGATGCGGTTCTGGCTCATGATAGCGACAATCCGGCGGCATGGGCCGGTAAGGTCTATGCCTTGCAGCAAAGCGGCACGCCCGAAGCCTTGGATGAATTACGGCAGATTGTGTTGGTCCGTCCGCATTTGGCTCCGGCTCAGGCGGCTTTGGCGCGGTTGTCGATGCAACGCGGCGAAAAGGAAGCGGCATTAGCCGCCGCGCAACGCGCGGTTGAGCTTGAGCCCTCTAATGGTCTTTATCGCCTTAGTCTCGCTGTTTTGTTTGATCGTTTAGAGCGAAAAACCGAGGCTTTGGCGCAGTATCGGCAGTTGCAGCCGCCAGTGTCGCCCGCGATACAACAACGCATTGCGTATCTTTCCGTGCTGGATCAGCCGAAAGACAAGCCCTAAGGCGTTTCGCCGTTTTCTCTCGTCTGGTTCGAGACAAGGCTATATGTCTGGTGTGGCCGCAGAGTGATTTCTTGCGGCGTTCCGCCCGACAACGGCGTGACCGACAGCCGCACGTGATCCGCTGCGACATCGACAATATGTAAATTCGGCTTGTTCGTCGTGGGCGTCCAGCGTTCGCCTTGCAGCCAGACGGACCAGTTTTCAGGCCCGTAATACAAAACAGCCCCAAGCGTGACGTCTTCGCCGTTATCGGACGGATGCTGTTGAGCAGATTTCTGTACCGCTGCTTCGATCGTTTGCATTTCATCGTTGGTGAAAAACAGGGATGGCGTGCTATTGTCGGCTTTGACGGGACAGGGGGCACATAACGCGGTTAAAAGCAATAAAACAGCAATTATTTTCCAACATCTTTTCCCCTCAACGTCATTCCGGACAAGTTTCTTTTCGGTTGCGCCGAAGCCCGCAGGGCGCAGGCGGAACGAAAAGAAACTTGATCCGGAATCCAGTTCCTCTATACGCAAGAGTGTTCTTACGAGATATGTGACTGGATTCCGGATCAATTTTCTTTCGCCGCAAGAGCGGCGAAAAGAAAATTGTCCGGAATGACGTTGAGAGTGTGTCATCTGACCTCTGTTTTCCGGCTTCCGTTCGCCAGCCAGTGCAGCGCGGCATTCATGCGCACGTTAGCTGTTGCCAGAGGCGTCTTGTCGTTTGCGTTGATGCGTTCAACGCTCAGCCGCTGCAAGCGCGCGCGTCCCGGCAACGCCTGTTGCAGGTTCTCGATAAAACGAAAGACATTCCCGTCCTGCGGCGCGTCGGCTTGAAGCGTAAGATCGCTTTGCATGATGCCATCCGGCTCGATCTCTTCGCCGTCCGGCTTGAAAGGTTGTTCCGGCGAGAGCGTATAAGTAAATGAAGAAAGCCGCGCGCCGCGCGCCAACGTTTCCAGTCGCGCCGTTATCTGAATCCTGTCAACGGGCGCGAGCATGGTTTCAACGACGGACGTATCCATAGCTTCGCTGAGTTTTTGCGCCGTGGCGGCATCGTCGCGCAGTTGTTGCAGATTCTGCGCGAGACGTTGTTGTTCTTCCGCGCGTTCCGTTTGCTTCAACGTCATTTTATCCTGCATGTAGCGTAACAACGGATTGCTGCCAGCCATCAATACAAACGCGGCGCTTAGCGCCAGAATCCAGTTTCGATGCGGGGCCAGCCGTTTCATGGCGTCACCCGGCGAAAGGCAAGCGTGCCGTCGCGGAGCGGGGCGGCTTGGTTGTTGTCGGTGCTGTTCGATAAAGGTTCATCCGGCAATACGGGAAATGGATAGCGGACGATTTTAACGTCGTAATCCGGCAATGCCGTTCTCAATAGCTGTTGCAGCTGATCGAAGTGCTGAAAAATTTCCTGCTTTTGTTCGGGAGTGTTGGCGTCTGCAAAATGCAAATTGATTTGAAGCGCCTCATCTTGCGCTTTTCCTGTTTCGTTTTGCCAGTCGAGTTGCGCGATGCGGTCTTTGCCGTCCAATGTCTGGCCGAGCGCGAGCAAAAGTGGCCACGGCACGGAAGCCGGATCGGCGAACAGCCGCTTGCGTTCCAGCGCTTGGCGCAACCGGCCCAACGGTTCGGTGACCGGAGCGAGCGTGGTGCGCTCCTGCTCAAGTTGGTTTCGCAACGCGCCGATTTCCCGCGCCGCGTTCCGGTTGGCGATCCCCAACTGCACGAGATCGTGCCCCTGCCATCCGATAAGCGTAAGGGCGAAAAGCCAAGCCGCCAGGGCTGCCCGCGTGCCCCAGCGTTTGATATGATTTGTATTGTGCGCCCGGCGCGTTTCCGGATGCATCAGAACCGTGCGCGGATGCCGACGCTTAAGCCACGCGGCGTAAAGCAGATCGCTTGTTGGGTCTTCCGGCGCTGGCGCGAAAGGCAAACCAAGCCGTTTCGCCGTCTGATGCGGCGTGAGCGTCGAAAGATTTTCAACCGGTAATTGCGCCGCGGCGACAGCCGCATGGAGAGATTCCGGCAAAACCGCGATCATGTGAAGGGGCGTGCCTCCCGTCAGGCCAAGACGCGCCAGATAATCGCGGCTGGCCTGCAGGTCGAGCGCGAGATTGGCTGCCGCATAACTTGGGCTTGTCTCATGCGGCAACGGCGGCGTCAGGCGCGTGAAGATCAACGCGCCGTTATGCGTTACGATTTGCCGGATTCCTCCCGTGCGTTGCTGGCTCAGCAGAAGGCCCCAGCCTTGCCGCGCCTGAGGCAAAAGGGCCGTCACCATTCCTGCGCTTTCTAAAGGCAACAGCGCGACGCTTCCTGAAGGATTGGAAAGGGGAGCCAGCCGCTCAAGCCACACGTCCACAGGGCCGCCATCGTGAAGCCCCGCCAGCAGCGCCGCGTTATTCTTCAGCGTCAAAGCTGCCGTCAGCTGCGTGTGCGGAAAATGCTGCTTCAATCGCCGCGCCAGCAATTTGCGCTTGTCGAGGAAATTCAGGCGCGGGAGCTCATCGCGCCGGAATTCCTGTGCCAGCGTGTCGGCCAAAATCAAAATGGGCACGCGCGGCCGCAACGCCAGAGCTTCAAGTATTGGCTTGGCCTGTTTGTCATCATGTCCTGCGACAAAAAGGGATGCCTGCGTGTTTTGGTCGGGTGGCATCAACAGCGCGCCATTATCGCCAATCATCAGGAGAAACGATTTCATGGCGCTTGCCCCAACGCGCCAAGACTGCCGTACACGGGCCCCAGAACGGCCAAAACGATCCATGCCAGCAACGCGCCAACGAAGATTGTTAAGGCCGGTTCCAACGCGCCGATGAAATTGGTGACGGTTTCCGAAGCGATGCCGTCGTAAGTGCGGGCGACATCATCCAGCGCTTTCGTCAGTTGCCCGCTTTGCTCGGCGACGCGGATCATTTGCACGACGAAGGGCGGGAAAAGATCAGATGATGCTTGAGAAAGAGGCTGCCCCGCTTGCACGCGGCGTTCTGCGGCAACAGCCGTTGCGATCAGCGCGCGGTTGCCGAGCACATTCGTTGCGATGCGAAGGCTGGCTGGAAGATCGGCGCCGCTTTGCAGCAGGACGGCAAAACTATGGGCGAATCTTGCAAGCGCCAGCTTACGCAGAACAGGACCGATGCCGGGGATGGCAAGCAGCCAGCCATCGGTGCGAACGGCAAAACTTTCCGAACTTCGCCGCGCTAGCGCAATGCCCGCGCCTCCCGCCATCACAACCAAAAGCGTTTTCCACCAGTTGTCCGCGAACAGGGTGGTAGCGCCAATAAGCAAACGCGTAACAAACGGCAATACACCGACAGTGGCTTTCAGAAAATCGACGACGGGCGGCACAACCATCGTCATCATGAACGTCGTAACGCCCAGCGCCAGGCAAAGCAGGAACAGCGGGTAACGCAACGCATGCCTGAGCTGGGATTGAAGGCGTTCCTGCCAGCGCAACTGTTCCGAAAGATTGGCGAATGTGGCGGCAAGATCGCCGCTTCGTTCGCCGGATGCCAGAATGGCGACGAAGACGGGGCTGAATAATTGGGGATGCTGAGCGAATGCGGATGAGATCGAATTGCCGTGGCCTATCGCGCGCGCAAGGCTGTACAAACGTTCGCGCAAGATGCCGGACGGCGCTGTGGATGCGACGGTCTGCAACGCTGCCAAAAACGGCATGCCCGCGCGAAGCAATTCCCCAAGCTGACTACATAGCGTCAGGCGCTGACGCAACGTCACGCGTTCGCGCCAGAAGCGCAGGCCACCGGTGAGGGGCGTTGTCTTATGTTCCTGCGCTTCGATGAGTTCGAGGCCGGATTCGTTCAGGAAATGAACGAGCTCGTTTTCATTCGCGGCCGCGACGTGTCCTTTCCTGATGCAGCCCGAAGCCGTTACGGCGCGATAGTGGTAGGAGGGCATCTACCAATCCCCTCGCGTTAAATCGACGGCGCGACGGAGATCGGCCAGCGAAATTTCCCGCGCAAGGACGCGGGCGACGCCGTCTTCTTGCAGGCAGAAAAAACCTTCGGCGCGCGCCTGCTTGAATTGAGCGACGCGTCCGGCGCCAGCGGCGAACATATCGTCCATCTCCGGCGTGATGGGGAGCGTTTCCGCAATGGCTGTGCGGCCTCGCGTTCCGGTGTGATAACAGAATTCGCAGCCGACGGCCTCGGCGATCATGGGCGGTTTTTCCGGATCGGCATGCAGCAAGCGGCATTCGTCGGCTGTGGCGCGCCGCTGACGTTTGCACCGCGGGCAGAGCTTGCGGACAAGACGTTGCGCGATGATGCCGTTGATATTCCCGGCAATCGCGCGGGGATCGAGTCCCAGATCGACCAGACGCGGCACGGCGCTCAAAACATCGTTGCAATGCAGGGTCGAGAAAACCTGATGTCCCGTCATCGCGGCGCGCAGCGCCATTTGCGCGGTATCGGAATCGCGGATTTCACCGATAAAAATGATGTCGGGATCCATACGCAGAACGCCGCGCACGCCTGCCGCAAAGTCGAGGCCTTGCGCCTCGGCGACGGCGGTTTGTCGGATGAGGTCGAGCTGGTATTCGACAGGCTCCTCCAGCGTGGAGATATTGACTTCGGTCGAACTCAGCAGGCGCAAAAGGGAATAAAGCGTCGTCGTTTTGCCGCTGCCGATGGGGCCTGTCACAAGCGTGATTCCTTGGGGCCGTTCGAGAATCCGCCCCAGCGCGGCACGCGTATGGTTGCCGAATCCCAAATCTTCCAACGGCAACAGCGCGCGCCGATGATCGAGAAGGCGCACGACGATGGTTTCGCCCCAAACCGTCGGCATGATGGCGACGCGGCAATCGACTTCGCTGCCGCCGATCTGTAACTGGAAGCGGCCATCCTGAATGCTGCGCTGATCGGCGATATTCATGCCCGCCATGATCTTCAGGCGGTGCGACAGCGCGGGCCAATGCGAGCGGTGCAGGGCGCGAATTTGTTGCAAACGTCCGTCAATACGGTAACGCACGCGCACGAAACTGGATTCCGGCTCAAGGTGAACATCGGAAGCGCCGCGTTTCACTGCGTCGAACAACAGCCGGTTCACCAGCCGCACGATCGGATGTTCATAACCGGCGGAGGAGTCGAATGGGCTGGTTTGTCCCGTTTCAAGTTCGCGTAGAATATCGTCGAGCGAGGCCGCGAAGCCGTATGAGCGTTCGATCGCGTCTTCTATGGAGGCCTTGCCTGCGACGCGCGGCGCCAGCTCGATAGGGCGCGGGAAAGTGCGGCGTATTTCGTCCATCGCCATAATGTCATAGGGATCGGCCATCGCCACTTCGAGTACTGCGCCATCGAGCCGCAGCGGTATGGCGCGGCATCGTTGCGCCGCCGCTTTGGGAAAGCGTTGCAACAAAGCCGGATCGAGAAGGACTTGTTTCAGATCGATTGGCGTAAGGCCGGTGCGCGCGGCCAACACGTCGGCCAACGTCTCTTCGTCGAGGAATCCCAATTTGACAAGAAGCGCCCCCAGCATCTGGCCGCCTTGCCGCTGCTCATGTAAAGCGATTTGCAGTTGGTCGGGCGTGATCGCCCCTATTTTCACCAGCCGTTCGCCGACCAGACCGGTTTCCGAATCCTCTAGTTCTTCTTCGGGAACAACGTATAAAGGGTTGATTTTCATCATCTTTTTCACCATACGGTCTGGCAACTGCTATTGCCGAGCAGGCTGACAAGATTGTTCCGATCCAAGTACAACAACACATCGTCGAATGGATTATTTCCGCCTGTCACTGGCGGGGCGTTGACGAATTGCGTCGTGTCACCAGCGTTGCATTGTTCATAGCCGCCGTTGCTGCAGCTTGGCGTGCCGTTGGGGAAGGGCATCCGCGAGCCGTTGTAAGGCCCGGCCGAGGCGCTGGCGACATAAGCGCCATAACCGTTTGCGCCGTGGCTGACGAAGATGACGGCAGCTGACTGCGTTGAGCCGGACGGCGGCTGAATCCAAACGCTGTTGGCGACGCTGTTATGAAGCGTATTGCTGCAAATTCCGGTTGTGCCGGTTATAGGCACAACAACAGTAAATCCGCCCGTCAACGTTGGATCGACGCGCATCGTTATCCAACGGCCCCATCCGTCATGTGCCACGAGGGCCGGAATGCCGAGTGAAGCAAAAGGTGGAATGCCTTCCGGCGAAGCGCAGCCATTGCAGGCCGTGTTGTTGGTATCGCCGCGCACGCGTCCGAAACCGTTGCCGACAGTGCTCGCAGGCGTTGGGCAGGGCAGGCAGCCGTTCGCCTGCACATACACGGCCGTGGCGCGAAGCAACGATTGCAGATTACTGTTGGTAAGGCTTGTTTGCGTGCTGGCGCGCACGGCGTTCAAGGCTGGAAAAACGGTGAGAATGATAAGCCCGATCACGACCAGAACGAGGCTCATTTCAACGAGCGTGAAGCCGCGCAGAGAGCGGAATCTAGGTTTTTTCCGCACCCATCCGATGGGTTGAGCGCAGAGGTTTTGGCAAGCGCGATCTGTCCCCCTCCCCTTGAGGGAGGGGTTAGGGGAGGGGTGCATGAAGGCTTCCGATCCGTTCAACAGCGCAATTCAAAACCATGAGAACGACATTCTCAAGATTTTGGCGCACATCCTCATTCGTAAAACGCATAACCTCGTAATCGAGGTTTTTCAAATAAGCATCGCGTTGTTGGTCATAAAGGCGTCGCGAATCGTGCGACGAGCCGTCGATCTCAATAACAAGATTCGCCTTCAAACATACGAGATCAACGATATAAGGATGGATAGGATGTTGCCGCCGAAAGCGAAGGCCTTCATTTTTTGCGGTGGCGCGCAGGGCTTCCCATAACAACCGCTCCGCAAGAGGCGCTCCTTTTCTCAATGCTTTGGCGCGGAGAATATCGCGCTGATCGTAATGATGCTCGGCAAAGCGCGCAAAATCAGCCATGCGTTTTATGCACCCCTCCCCTAACCCCTCCCTCAAGGGGAGGGGGACAGATCGCGCTTGCGGCAAAATTGCACCCAACTCCCTGCCGGGCGGTTGCAACCTTCTTTCTGTCCTCTGTCATCTGTCGTCCGTCCTCTGAATCACATCCGGATGCAAACGATAAATGTATCGCCGGCGCCGTAGCTTGTAGCAACAGCATTGCCGCTGGCGCCTTGGACACCCGTATCGACCGTCGCCTGAACATTGCCCGTATTGCTCGCCCCATCATCGAGCCGCGCATCGATGGCTTGAGCCGCACTTGACGGCACCTTGTTCATGCACAGAACGGTTGTCGTGAATACGCCGGCGAAGGCGCCGTTCTGGAAACCGTAGATTCCGCCGAAGGGATTGGGCGGTTGAATGGCTGTGCTGGTGCCGTTCTGTTGATTTTTCACCAGGCCTGCTGCGCGCAAATGCGCCCAGACAAGAAGACTTTCGCTCGCCAGCCCGCTGGTTGACGACGTATCGAACGAACTGCCGGTTCCAACCATGCCGTCGCCGTTGCCGTTGCCGGAAAGATTGGCGTTGGGGAAGCGCGTTGTGGCGCTGGGATCGTCACCCGGCAACGCGCCGTAATTCTGCGCGTAGGTCTGGAACTGAGCTTGAAAGGCCTGAATGCCGTTTAAAGCGTTAGTAATACGTGCGTTCTGGATAATCTGCTGGCCGGTCAAAACGCCGCCGATAATCAGGCCGATGATCACCAGAACGATTGACAATTCGACGAGGGTAAAGCCACGTTGGGTTTTCGTAAGGCGCATGACAATCTCCATTAAAGTGGGGCGGGGTGTATGGGTAAGGGTCTTGGGTCGGTGTTGTAACGCTGATACAGATCGACATCAGCGTTGTCTGGTGAAGGATTGTTAAGGATTGTCGCGCGCAAAAGGATCACCAACTCGCTGGTCGTCCCTGAGGTATCGCGCGATTTGGCAAGATTGCCGACAACCGGGAGCGCATCAAACGGCGGAACGCCCATGTCCGTGTTTTGCGAGCTGTCCTGCATCAAGCCGCCCATGATAGCGACTTCGCCGGAATGGAGTTGCAGCACCGAATCCATTTCACGCACTGCCAGAACCGGAATTTGCGACTGCACGGGATTGCTGATCCCCGCCGCCGCGGCGTTCAGGCCGATGGAAGGATCGGTCACGTGGTCCACGACGCGCGAAACAGTGGGACGCAGCGTCATCGTCACGCGATCATGCTCGACGTCAATCGCGGGCTGAACCGTCATCACAAACCCGACGGGCACGGTCTGCGGCGTGCTGGAAAACACAGGCGTGCCGGACACGGGCACGCCTGCCGTGCTGAGCGTCGTCGGGAATTGGGCCGAAGTCAGGAAATAAACCTCGTTGCGCGCAACTTTCAGAACGGCAGTTTGGTTGTTGAGCACCGTGAGGCGCGGCGACGACAGAACGCGCGTCGTGCCGAACGTGCGCACGAGATTGAGAATGCCGGAAAAATCTTTGTCGTTAATGGAAGCGGTGAATACGCCGTTGGCGGCTGTGGCCGGCGTTGTGAAGGGCGCGCCAGCGCCTACGGTGCCGAACCGCGCTGCGGCGTTGGCGGCGCCGCTGAAGAGCGTTCGCCAGTTGATTCCGCTTTGAAAGGCGTCGTCGAGTTCAACCTCCACGATACGCGCCTCGATCAGCACCTGCGCCGAGGCTTTTTTCTGCAGGCGGCGCAGATAATTCTGCACGGCTTCTTGCTGCTGCGCGTTGCCGAACACCGTTACGAGCCCGGCTTGCCGGTCGAGGCTGAAGTTGGCCGCGGCGGGGGTATTCGATTTTTCGCTGCCGTCTTTGCTGGCGTTAATCGCTAGCGACCGGCTACGGTTTGCGGTCGCCAGAACTTGCGTTAGGGATTTTTCCAGTTCGGCCCAGAAATCAGCGTCCGAAGCACCTGCGATTTTCGAGAGCGAATTGTTATCGTTCCCGCCCCCCTGGCCGTGCATCGTATTGTTGCTTCCCCCATTCGTGTTTGTGACATCGACGTCGAAGACATTGGTGGCGATTGTCACTTCGCTCGTCGCGCGTCGCGAAAGGCTCAGATAATCGACGGGGTACGTTTGCTGATACGGTTCATCCAACTCGACGCGAATGTAGGAACCGTCCAGTTTGTAACGCAATCCCGCCAGAGCGCAGAGACGCTGCAAAACCTCATTGAAAGGCTGATCGTGCGCCGAAAAGATGATGCCGCCTTGAATGCGCGGGTCGATTTCCATATTGACCTTGCCTTCGCGGCCCATCTCGATCAGCACGTCGCGCAGCGGCACATTTTCCGTGACGTTGACGCTAACCTTCTTGACAGGCGCAGCGGCGGCAGGGGAGAGGGAAGGCGCGGGCGCACCCGGCATCTCAGGAATTGCTGGCGTGTTTTTAGCGTTATCGGACGAGTCATCAGACGGCTTCGCTGCTTCGTCCCGGTGGCGTAGCGCAAGATAATCCTCGCGCGTCAGATTGCCGGCGGGGTCGATCTTGTTCGCCTGAAACAACCCGCCGCAACCTGAAATTGCGAGGCAACAGATTGACACAAGCATAACGTGGGGAAAAAACGAGGCGCGCAAGACCCAACCACCCTGATATTAACCATAACGCATACGAGGGTATGAAGCTGGCGTGTTTAACTTAAAGAGTCAAAGCCCACATGCAAAAAAGGGCTGTGGATAACTCACTAAAGTTGTGGATTAAAAAGGAGGGTACAGGCCGTTTGGAAGGATATTGAGTGACCCGCTACTTCTTCCCCTCAAGCGGCACGCCTATCCGCCGGATTTCCCAACGGAGTTCGACGCCGGTTTTCTCGCGTACGCGGCGGCGGACTTCTTCGCCAAGCTTTTCGATGTCGGCGGCTGTGGCGCGGCTTTTGTTAATCAGGAAATTGCAGTGCTTGTCCGATACGATGGCGTCGCCGATGCGAAGGCCGCGGCAACCCGCCGCATCGATCAGTTGCCAGGCCTTGCGTCCCTGCGGATCGTTCTCAGGATTGGCGAACGTCGAGCCGCCCGTCTTTTCACGGATCGGTTGCGTCGTGGCGCGGGTTTTCTGGATTTCATGAATCTTTTTCTCGATGACCAAAGGATCGCCTGGTTCGCAGGCGAAGGTCGCCTTCAGGAAAATCCAGTCATCCGGTACGCCGCAGCCGCGATAATGAAAACGCATCTGATCGGCGTTGAGAATGTGTTTATTTCCGGCGCGGTCGAGCGCCGTTACTTCCGCCACTACGTCTTTCATCTCGCCGCCGTAAGCGCCCGCGTTCATGCGTAAAGCGCCGCCGATGGTGCCAGGGATGCCCGAAAGAAACTCAAGGCCGGCCATGCCCACGGCTTGCGCGGCGCGCGCGACATTCAGCAAAACCGCGGCAGAACCAGCTGCTAGCTGTCCGCCGTCAAGCTTGACCGTCGCAAAATCGGGGCTGAGATTGATGACGACGCCCGGCACGCCGCCGTCGCGCACGAGCGTGTTGGAGGCCAGCCCCAAAATGGTGACTGGAATGTCCGCGGGGCAATGCGCGAGAAAATAAGAAAGATCGGCTTCGTCCGCCGGTTTGAACAGCATTTCAGCCGGGCCGCCCACGCGGAACCACGTGTGTTCGCCCAACGGCGCATTCGGTACCAACTTGCCGCGCACTTGAGGCATGCGGGTGATCAAGCCTTCCTCCGCATAATCGTCGTCGCGCAAGCCAAAAAGTTTCTGTTCGTCTTGTGTGGGCACGGTGTTCTTTTGCCTTTTTTCGTACGTTCTCGAGGAATATCGCCACCCTACAAGTTTTTTATTGCGGTGAATATACGTTGTTTGCGGATAAAATTTTTCCGGAAAGGGAGATTTGGCTTTTATTTTCACGTTTATCCTGCTATATGTATTCACCTTGGTTTTCTTCTATGCAACATATATAGAACAGCATTTTGGGGTATGTAAAAGACTTATTTTATCGATGTTTTTTATGAAAAACATAGGAATATTCGTAGTAATGTGGTATTATGTATAAATAATTCAAAGGGCCACTAGGAATGTCAGAAAGAATTACCCGCATCAAAGAATTACCAACACTTGACGCGTCAGAAAGGAATTTTTCTGATGGGCTTCCCTTTAGCTGGTCATGCCCAATAGAAAACGTTAAAATTATTGGCAATAATGCAATAATTATGGATGATAATGGGGAAAAAATCATTCTTCCCACCAATATTTTTCATAAACATTTTAAATTGCAAGAATTGCAACATAAATATTTTAAATCGCAAAAATTGCAACGCGATCCCAGTATTTGGGTTAGCCGCAAAAGCCTATCTATATTGCCAATGATGGCATCCAAAGTCACTAACGTGCATCAAATAAAAAGTTTAGTCTATTTTTGGATCGACGGTGAAATACAAGCAGAGCTGATAGAAGGACATGTAATAATGGAAAAAGGTGGTGGTCTTTTCAAGATTGGAGGAGTTATTGGGGTTTTAAGTAATAAAGATTTTAAGTCTTTCGTGCTGGCAGAGAGTGCCCCACAATGCCAGCGACCCCCATTCGTTGTTGGGGGGCAATATGGCAATCTCACGCAAAGCTAAAGGTGCGCTAAGCGCGAGGAAAACGTTACTTCGCCATCTTTTTTCTGCTTCCCTTGAGTAAGTTTTCCAACTCTTCCGGCAACGCATGCGCCCAGGCGGTGACCGATCCTGCGCCAAGGCAAATGACATAATCGCCCGGCGCGGCGAAATTGGTGATCAGGGACGCGAGATCCTTGGGATCGGAAAGGGCATATACTTCGCGGTGGCCATGCGCGCGCAGGCCTTCGACCAGCGCATCGCGGTTAACGCCTTCGATGGGTTGCTCGCCCGCGGGGTAAACGTCCGAAACGATCACGACATCCGCGTTGTTGAAACAGGTGCAGAATTCCGTAAACAGGCTTGAAAGCCGTGAATAGCGGTGCGGCTGCATGACGGCAATAACCTTGCCGTTTTCGCCCTTCGCCTGCACGGCGGCCTTCAGCGTCGCGGCGATTTCGACCGGATGATGGCCGTAATCGTCCACGATCGTGATTCCGTTCACGAAGCCCGTACGCGTAAAGCGCCGCTTCACGCCTTCGAACTTAGCGATGGCCGTTCGCATGACTTGTTCCGAAAAACCCAGTTGCCAGCCGACCGTAAGCGTGGCCAGCGCGTTCTGGACGTTATGCTGGCCGATGACGGGCAGGTGGAATCCCGCCACGACGTGCGTGGAGTCTTTTTTGCGATCCGTAAAGCTGACATCGAAATACGTGCCGTCGGTCTGCGCTTGCACATTGATGGCGCGCACATCAGCTTGCGGCGAAAAGCCATAGGTGACGACGCGGCGATCCTGAATCTTCGCGATCAACGCCTGCACTTCGTGATGATCGACGCACAAAACGGCGAAACCGTAGAACGGAATGTTTTCGACATACGTGACGTAAGCCTGCCGGACGGCGTCGAAATCCTGGTAATGATCCATATGTTCCGGATCCATGTTCGTGACGATGCAGACCGTCGCGGGCAGCTTCGTGAAACTGCCGTCGGATTCGTCCGTTTCCACGACCATCCAGTCGCCCGCGCCCAGCCGCGCGTTGGTGCCGTAGGCATTGATAATCCCGCCGTTGATGACCGTGGGATCGAGCCCTGCAGCGTCGAACAGCCCCGCCACCATAGAGGTTGTGGTTGTTTTGCCATGTGTGCCGCCGACGCCTACCGTCCATTTGAGGCGCATCAGCTCGCCCAGCATTTCAGCGCGGCGAACGACGGGCAGAAGCGCAGCGCGCGCGGCCACGACTTCGGGATTATCGCGCTTGACCGCGGAGGAAATGACGACAACGCCTGCCTCGCCCAGATTTTCAGACCGGTGGCCGATCTTCACGTCGATGCCGCGTGTCCGCAGGCGCTTGACGTTAGCGTTGTCGGATAAATCGCTGCCCTGCACCTTGTAGCCGAGGTTGTGCAGAATCTCGGCGATGCCGCTCATTCCGATACCGCCGATGCCGACGAAATGAATAAGCCCGATGTCGAGCGGAGAAAAGTTTTTATGAGAGTGAGTGTTCATGCACGATTTTCTTTCATGTAATGAAGCAAATGTTAAAAACAAGGAATCGTCATTCCGGCGAAAGCCGGAATCTATCTCCTAAGCTATACGTAAACGCGTCGTTTTCAAAGTTCCCTATGCCTTTCGTTCGGGAGATGGATTCCGGCTTTCGCCGGAATGACGCCCAATGTGTAAAACTTCCTCTACGCAATTCGCCAGATTGTCGGCTGCCGTAACGGTGCCCCAGGCGCGGGAGGCTGCCGCTGCCTTGGTGAGACTGCCGGGCAAAGTCAAAAGCGCTTCAAGCCTCACGGCGAGCGCTTCGGGCGTAAACGCTTGTTCGGGGATGAGCCACGCGCCTCCGGCATCCGCAATGGCCTCGGCGTTTGCGATTTGCTCGCCTGCGTGGCCGTGGGGGAAGGGCACCAGAATGGCGGGACGGCCAATCGCGGTTAGCTCCGCGATGGTCGATCCTCCTGAGCGTCCGATCACCAGATGCGCGTTGGCCATACGTTCAGGCACGTCGCGGAAGAAAGGCAGAAGCTCAGCCTCAACGCCCGCGCCTGCGAAAGCGGCGCGCGTTTTCTCAAGGTCTTCCCTCCGGCATTGCTGGGCGACAATCAGGCGATGTCGCAGATGCTCCGGCAGCAAGGCGATGGCTTTCGGCACGACATAGCTGAAAACGCGCGCGCCCAAACTTCCACCGAGAACCAAAAGGCGCACGGGGCCGTCGTCTGTCACGGGCGTGTAAGGCGTTGCGCGCAGCGAAGCGAAGGCAGGGCGCACAGGATTTCCGGTATGCGCGATTTTCAAGACGCTTCCGGCTTTTAGTCCCACGACATTTGGAAAAGACGTCGCGATCAATTTCGCTTTGGCCATCATCGCCCTGTTGGCGCGGCCGAGGACGGCGTTCTGCTCGTGCAGGATGATCGGAATGTTTATGCGCGTGGCGGCATAAAGAGCCGGAATAGATGGATACCCGCCGAAACCGACGACCACGGCGGGGCGGAGTTTTCGCAAAAGCCTCTGGGCTTGCAAAACACCGATGCCCATCGTGATGAAGCTCCGCAGGCGGCCAAATACGCCTTTGCCGAGACTGCTGGAGCGGAGCCGGTACGTCGGCACGTCCAGATCGTCGCTAAACCTGTTGCCGCGCAAATCCGTCATGAGGACCGCCCGCAAGCCCCGGCCCAGCAATTCGCGCGCCAAAGCTTCGGCCGGAAACACGTGTCCGCCGGTACCGCCGGCGGCGAGGACGATGAGGGGGATGCGTTCGGACATGGGACTCAGGGAATCTGTTTTTAGGGGGTAAGGAGTGTTTAGCACCCGCCGTTCGGCAAAAAAACCCCTGAATCTTGATTCTTACCCCTAAACCTCCTCCAACCCATACCTTTTTCGCGTCAGCGCCAGCAGCATTCCCATGCCCAGCGCCAGCGACCAGAGCGACGATCCGCCGTAGGAGATGAACGGCAACGTCATGCCTTTGACCGGCATCAGGTGTAAGGTCGAGGCCAGATTGATCACGGCTTGCAGGCCGAACTCGATCAACAGCCCGCTGACGGCCAGCAGAATGAACAGGCTGTTTTCCTGCCGCGCGCGCAAGAATCCGCGCAAGACGATGAAGGCGAACAAGGCGACGATAATAAGGCAAACGATAAGTCCCAGCTCTTCTCCCGCCACGGCGAAGATGAAATCGGCATGCGCGTCCGGGATGGTCATTTTGACTGTGCCCGCGCCCGGCCCCGTGCCGAACAATCCGCCGTTCATGAAGGCATCCAGCGATCTGTCGATCTGATACGTGTCGCCGCTGTGGCTGAGAAAACGGTCAAAACGCGAGGCGAAATGCGGAAAGACATAATAAGCGCCAAACAGCCCGCCAATCCCCGAAAGGAGAACGATGCCGACAAGAACGAGCGGCAAACCGGCCAAAAAAAACTGCCCGAACCAGATGGCCGAAACCAGAAACACCATGCCGATGTCGGGTTGGCACAAAAGGCACAGGAAGATAAATCCATACAACACGATATTCACGCTGAGCGCCGGGAATCCGCGCCGTTCGCATTGACGCGAGAACAACCACGCTGCGGTAACGGCAAAGAGCGGCTTGACGAACTCGGACGGCTGGATCGACAGGCCCAATGGAAGATGAACCCAGCGCATGGCGCCCTTGATTTCGACGCCGATCATGGGCGTCGCGGCCAGAAGCGGAATGAATGCCAGCAAAGATACAGCGGCCAGCAGGCGCACCTGACGCGGCGTCATCAACGAAAGGCCGAGGATCATAAACAATGCCGGCACCAGCATGATAAGATGGCGCTCGACGAAATAAAAAGTGTCCAGTCCGTGCTTAACGGCCACCGCGGGCGTTGCTGCCTGAATCAAAAGAATGCCGAAACCCATCAAAAGAGCGATGGCGGCCATCGTCCAGCGGTCCACCGTCCACCACCAGCGGCCCAAAACGGATTGATCGGAACGGGTGAGGGCGTTCATCGCAATTTCAGTGTCGCAAGGCCGACGAGCGCCAGAATGCAGGCAATGATCCAGAAACGGATTACGACCGTGGGTTCCGACCAGCCGAGTTTCTCAAAATGGTGATGCAACGGCGCCATCTTGAACACGCGCTTGCCCGTGAGTTTGAACGAAGCCACCTGCACGATCACGGACACGGTTTCGATCACGAACAAGCCGCCGATGATCGCCAACACGATCTCATGCTTGGTGATAACGGCAATCGTGCCGATGGCGCTGCCCAGCGCCAGCGATCCTGTATCGCCCATAAACACTTGCGCGGGCGGCGCGTTGAACCACAGAAAGCCGAGGCAAGCGCCCGCCAGCGCACCGCAGAAAACCGCCAATTCGCCCACGCCCGGAACGTGGTGCAGTTGCAAATACGTGGCGAACACCAAATTGCCGACGAGATATGAAATCAAGCCAAAGCATAACGCCACGATCATCACTGGCACTGTCGCCAATCCGTCCAGCCCGTCCGTCAGATTGACGGCATTGCTTGCGCCGATGATGACGAAGGCCGCGAAAGCGATATAGATGCCGTCCATTTGCAAGGCCACATCCTTGAAGAAGGGCAAGGCGAGGGTCGTCGCCTGTTCGCCGCCCGCGTAGTGCACGATGGCGAGAATGGCCGCCAAGGCGATTACAAGCTGCATCAGAAGGCGCGCTTTGCCGGGAATGCCGCGCGCATTGCGTTTGGTGAGCTTCTGATAGTCGTCGGCGAATCCGATCAGGCCGAAGCCTGCCGTCACGAGAAGGACAATCCATGAATATTTGTTGGCCAGATCGACCCACAACAGAGTGCTCACGATGACGGAGATGAGGATCATCAGGCCGCCCATCGTCGGCGTGCCTTTTTTCTTGAAATGCGTTTCAGGCCCATCGTCGCGGATCGGCTGGCCGTCGCCTTGCTTTTCGCGCAGCCAGCGGATGATGCGCGGGCCAAGGACGAAACAAATGATCAGCGACGTCAGAAGCGCGCCGCCGGTCCGGAACGTTATGTAACGGAACAGATTGAAAAGAATGAAATCGTGAGCGAATGGTGAGAGGAGGAGGAAGAGCATAGGTTGGGCCTAACTAGAAACAGTCACGCGTCATTCCCGCGAAAGCGGGAATCCAGTTGCGAGCGATAGCGAGCGTATGAGTCAGGAGAACGAGCAACAAGCACAAACATCTTGTTTTTGACTCATACGTCGCGCAGACGCGCTCCGCTGGATTCCCGCTTTCGCGGGAATGACGCAAAGAGGTTGATGCTAAAATTTCCATATTCGTTTTCGGCTTCTCAAAATAATCAGGATATCTGTCCTCAGTCTCACGCCGCGCTTCTGGCAGGCCGGTAAGCCGCCAACGCTTCGGCGCAAGTTATCAGGTCGCCGCCGGCTGCAATAGCCGCCAACAGCGCGCCTAGCGAGGCTAGAGCATCCTGGGTCCCTATGCGATAGCTCACCTTTTGCCCCAGGACAACGGCTTTGACTTCTTGCCCGTCTTCCTCAGGCAAATAGGCCAGAAGCCGCGCGTCGCTTTTGGCGTTATGCCCGAAACTAAGCGTGCGTTTGAGACCCTGAGTCCGCGCGGCGGCGAGCAAGCGCGCGTAATGCGGCGTGTCGCGATTCAGGATGGCGGTGCCGTCAGGGCTCATGCCCAGAAAGATTTCTTCCTCGGCTGCGGCAGAATCCTGCACTGCGCCGTCGGCGATGAGGCTGACCTGCGGATGCACTTCGCGCGCCAGAGACCCCAATTCGCCCGCCTGATTCATGCCAAACGCGAAGATGCCATAGTGCGCTCCGGCGGGCAGGCGGGCGAGAGATAACGGCACGCTCCACGCGTGCGGCTGGTTGTCTTCGTTGGCGTAAGTGTCGGATTCCGCTTCGAGCATGGCGCGCAGTTGTTCCGGGCAATCCCTTTTCCGGCCCGCGCTTGTGACGGCGACGATTTTTGCTTTCGCGCGCAAACGTCCGACGCGCCCTAAATCCTGCAATGCCGCAAACGTATCATCGACGAAGATCAGCGGCGCGTCGGGCGGCACTTGTGAAGGCGCGCGTTGCACGATGGCGGCGGCGGCGCCTTTGGCGAAAGCCAGACCGACATCGTCATGCGCGTCGTGCGCGGAATCTTTCAACGCGACGAACAGATCGCCCGGTTGTGTCGCGTGGCTGTCGACGGCGACTCCCCGCGCTTCCCACGTTTGCTCGTGAAGGCATTGGCCGCGCACCGCGCGCAACACTTCTTCGGCTTGCCATGTCAGATTCATGTTTTCCCTCCGCGCAATACGCGCCTTGCCACATCGCCGTCGTCAAACGGCAAAACTTTGTCACCCACGATCTGGCCGGGTTCGTGCCCTTTGCCAGCGATCACCAGAACATCGCCTTCACGCATGTTTTCGATTCCGGTTTCTATCGCCTTTGCCCGGTCGCCGATTTCGCGCAAATGCGGCCCCGGCGTACAGCCAGCGAGAATCTCCTTGCGGATTTCGGATGGTTCCTCGCGGCGCGGATTGTCGTCGGTGACGATCACTTCGTCGGCGAGCTTCTGCGCGATGCCGCCCATAAGGGGCCGTTTGCCCTTGTCGCGATTGCCGCCGCAGCCGAAGACGACATGAAGCCGCGCTCCCGGATGCGCCGCAACATGAGGCCGAAGCCCATTCAAAACGTTTTCAAGTGCGCCCGGTTTGTGCGCGTAATCGACAAACACCGCGCCGCCCGAAGCCGATGTGCCGATGAATTCAAGCCGTCCCGGCACGCCCGTGAGTTTTTCCAGTGCAGAGGCGGATTTATCGGCATCGTCGCCGCTGCCGATCACAATCCCCAGCGCGCACAGGCTGTTCCAGACCTGAAACTCGCCGATGACGGGCAGGAGAACTTCGCGGTTTTTTCCCAGCAATTCAAAGCGCACGATCTGGCCGCGCGGGTGAGGCCGATAATCCTTGATCGTGATTTCGCGTCCCTTCTTGCCGTAGCTGATGATCTTGTGCTTGCGCGCTTTGCACACGCGGCTCAGTTCATCGTATTCCGGCACGTCGGCGTTCAGAACGGCTGTATTGCTTTCCGGCAAAACTTCGTTGAACAGGCGCAGCTTGGCCTTGAAGTAGCTTTTCATACTGTCGTGATAATCGAGATGATCGCGCGACAGATTGGTGAACGCCGCGACGCTTATCCGCACATGATCCAGCCGGCGCAGGTCGAGGCCGTGGCTGGAAGCCTCCATCGCGGCGTGGGTGATATTCTGCTCCGCGATTTCATCCAGAATCTGATGAAGCGCCACGGAATCCGGCGTGGTCAGCGAGCCGTAGCGCTTCTCCGTCGGCGTGATGAGACCCAGCGTACCGATGCTCGCCGCTTGATGGCCGCACGCGCTCCAAAGCCCGCGCGTGAACTCGGCTGTCGAGGTTTTGCCGCTGGTGCCTGTTACGGCGGCTATCATGCGCGGCTGGCGCGGATAATAACGCGCGGCAATCCCAGACAACGCAAGACGCACATCCGGCGCGGTGATGACACTGACATTCGCAGGGATCGAAGCCCGGTTTGTATCCTCCGGCACGAGAACAGCCACCGCGCCCTTGGCAATCGCATCATCTAAAAACTTCCGTCCGTCCTGTTGCGTGCCGGGAACGGCGGCGAAAAGAAATCCCTCTTTGACTTGCCGCGAATCCGCCGTGACGCCGCCGATATCGCGGTCCGCCTTCGCTACGCTTCGGCGCGACAAGTCCTCGCCGTGAAGCGTCAGCCCCTCATTGGGCGCTATTAGATTCGACAGACGCATAGTCATCCGTTTCTTTTTCGATGTGGAGGCTGTCCAAAACTTCATTGCCGAGGGGGCGCAATAGCTGATGCTCGGTTTGCGCCAGAATATCGTCGTCGATGGGAGGCAGATCGAGCAAAGGCCCTATCTGGCTGATGACGCGCCCCACGGCGGGCGCTGCCGTCCAGCCGCCCGTTGCAAAACCATAGGTTTTGGCATTGCCCTTCGGATCGTCCAGAAGAGCGAACACAATATAGCGCGGTGCGTTCGCGGGGAAAACGCCTATGAAGGACGCGAGCCTTGCGTCTTTACTGTAATGGCCGCCGACGTTCTTGTCGGCAGTACCCGTTTTGCCGCCGACCATGTAACCCGAAACTTCGGCGGATTTGGCAGTTCCTTTCATCACGACGAGGCGCATCAGGGCGCGCATCATCGCGGCAGTGCGCGGCGAGATGATGCGATTGGCTTTTGACGAGTCAGATTGTTCCGCCGCTGAGGACTTCAGCAGGGTAGGCCGCACCGTTACGCCATCGTTTACGATAGCGGCAGCGGCGCTGATCATTTGCACGGCGTTGACGGCGATGCCATGGCCGAAGGCCACGGTCATGGTTGTGGATTCGCGCCAGCTGGAATCCTGCGGCACGAGCGGCAGGCCGACTTCCGGCAGCTCGATGGGGGCTCTTTCCGTGAGGCCCAGCCGGGAGAGAAATGCGCGCTGCCGGGCGCTGCCAAGTTTTTCCGCCATCCGCGCCGCGCCGATATTGGACGACTCCATGAAGATTTCCGCGACATTGAGCGGATAATGAGACGAATGAAAATCCCGGATCGTCTGGTGCCCGATTTCGATCGGATGCGTAGTGTCGAAGCGGTCGGATGGTTTGATCAGGCCGGAATCGAGCGCCATTGCCGTGTTAAATATCTTGAAGGTCGAGCCCATTTCATAGACGCCGAGCGTCGCGCGGTTGAATTTGGCGTCATCGCTGGCGCTGCCCGCACGCTGCGGATCGAAATCCGGCAGCGATACAAGCGAGAGAATCTCACCATTCGTCGTGTCCATAATTAGTCCCGCTGCGCCCAGCGCATGAAACTCATCGACGGCGTTGCTCAACTCGCCGTGCAGAATCGTTTGCAGGCGCAAATCGAGGGAGAGCGTCACAGGATCCGGCTTTTGCTGGAGCCGCGCGTTCAGGCTCTTTTCAAGGCCAGCGATGCCATTGTTGTCGATATCCGTGTAGCCCAGCACATGCGATGTAAGGGAGCCTGCCGGGTAAATCCGGACTTCATCGGGGCTGAACTCCAGGCCCACGATTCCCAGCTTGTTGATGGCGTAATATTGCCGCGGGGTCAGGTGGCGTTTGATCACGACGTAACGCTTGGATGTGTTGAGTTCTTCCGTCAGCTTTTTGGCATCGATATCCGGCAGCACGCTGCGAAGTTTGGAAACGGCTTCGTCGGGATTGAGGACTTTCTTGGCGTCGGCGCTGAGCGAAACAGCCGGAAGAGAGGTCGCCAGAACGGTGCCGTTGCGATCGACGATATCCGCACGGCTGGCCGTCGGCATTTCGCCAAGAGCTGCTTGCGTTACCGGAATCTCAGGGATGTTGTTGAGCAAGGAGAGATCGACCAGCCGTCCGGCGATCACCACATAAACGATCCCGAACATGAACAGGACGAATACCAAACGCAGTCGCGCACGATCCAAAGCGTGTTCGCGCTGCGTTGGCAAATGGCGCGTTGCGTGATGGTCCGGAGAATCCTGCAGAAGTCCTGGCAAGCTGGGCTGGAGGGACGAGAGGCGGCGCTTGGAGGAACGCCATCTCGTCATGGCGGCGAACCGTAATTCGCCAGAAGGATATGCCCTTCGTCCGTCAAAGAGTCCGGATTGTTTTGCGACAACGGGATGGTCTTCGGTGCGGGCTGAATAACAATGCGGGTGTTAACGTGGCCGCTATCGTTATCCTTGGCCACTTTGTGAACAGGCGCGTGCGTTGCCGTGGGCCGCACCGGCAGAGACGAGTCGATACTGGCAATCGGCGTGCCTTCGACTGTGACTCCGGCCATGGCTTCTTTGCGCGTAGGAAGGATTTCGGGAAGGTTTTCCAGTTTGGCGATCTGCTTGAGGGCGGTCGGGTGCATCGCAAGATATTTCCGCGCCGCGATCTCGATGCGCGCCGGATTGGCGAGATAAACCCATTCCGCTTTCAGCACATGGATATTGACTTGCTCCGCCTCGATCTGCGCGTTGAGCGTGCGAAGTTGCTTGCTCATTTCCTGAACGCGGTAACTGGTGCCGTACAGCGCGAGGCTGACGACGATGGTCAGCGCGAACCAGAACAGGATGGAGAGAGCGCGGATCATGCGGCGTTCTCCCTGTATGCTGGGGCGTCGGTGCGTTCCGCCACGCGAAGCCGGGCCGATCGGGCGCGCGGATTGGCGGCTACGTCAGCGGCGGAAGGCAGTTGTGGTTTGCCGCGCCGAAGCACCCGCCAAGGCGGGGGCGAAGGCGGGTTGGCGGGCGCATGGCGCGAAGCGCGCGGTGCGTCGGCGCTGTGCTGGCGCAGAAAATCCTTCACGCAACGGTCTTCCAGCGAATGAAATGACACGATGGCCAGGCGGCCCTTGGGCTTCAGCAGCCGTTCCGCCGCGAACAAGCCGCGGCGCAGCTCGCCAAGCTCGTCGTTGACGGCGATGCGAAGCGCCTGAAACGTGCGCGTCGCGGGATCGATGCCGTCTTTTGAACGGGGGACGACATGTCGCACGATCTCGGCCAGCTCGCGGGTGCGGGTGATCGGATGAACCGCGCGCGCGGCCACGATTTTTTTTGCGATATGACGCGAATGCCGTTCCTCGCCGTACGTGAAGATAATCTCCGCCAGTTCGCGCTCAGCCATCGTGTTTACGATGTCGGCGGCGCTTGTGCCTGCGCGGCTCATCCGCATATCGAGCGGGCCATCGGCCTGAAACGAGAATCCGCGCTCGGCTTGGTCGAGTTGCGGTGAGGAAACGCCGAGATCGAGCGTCACGCCGTCCACCGCCGTAACGTTTTCAGCATTCAGCAGATGATCCACATCGCCGAACAGACCTTGAAGCAGATGAAGGCGCGGGGCGAACTCTTTGACCATCGACTGGCCGGCGGCGATGGCGTCCGGATCGCGGTCGATGCCGAACACCTGCGTTTTGGCGGCTGTCAGCAGAGCACGCGCGTAACCGCCGCGCCCGAACGTTCCATCGACGTAAATCCCTTGGTCGATGGGGGATAAGGCGGCCAGAACTTCGCGCAGCATGACGGGAATATGCTGGGAGGTTTTAGCCATCAGTTGATGCCTTCTTCCAAACGGCTTGCGGCTTGCGCGATAATCTTGCTGAGCGAAATGTCGCGCGCGCGCGCGGCGGAACGGGCGGCGGCGTCATGCGCGGCGAGCTTGGCGGGATCCCAAATCTGAAAAGTTTTGCGGCGGCCAACGAAAGCAACTTCCTCTGTAATCCCTACGGCGGAAGCCAGTTGCGGGGGCAGGGTGATGCGGCCTTCGCTGTCGAAGGGAACCTGCACCGAACCGCCGAAGATCGTGGTTTCGATGAGCTCGTACATTTCCGGCGCGAGATCGAGTTTTTCGAGGCTCTGGCTCAGCAGTTCCAGATGCGCTATCGAACAACCGTCCAGCGCGTCGTATTGCAGGGAACGGAAGAGGACAATGCCGGGAGCTTCGGCGCCGAGGACGGCGCGGAAAGATGCCGGAACCGACACCCGTCCCTTCTTATCAATCCGGTTGACAAAGCTGGACAGGAATACGGCCATAGAGGTAACCGAAAATCAAAGGGTTAGGTGTTACAGGTTGCCCGCCAGACATCACCCGCTTGGGTCTATATGGGATAACATGGTCGAGTATGGGGAATCAAGGGAATATGTGACAAGATTGTCTTAATCCACAGCTTTTTTTGTTAATATTAACAACACCGCGAAATGAAGCCTTTTCCAGCGTAAGTAAACAAAAGAAGAACATGAGTAAATGTTCTTTTTTTGTTCTTGTTTTTTGTGGTTTTGGATGATCTGGATCTGTTCTGTTTTTCCTAACCCATTTCATGTTACACTGCGCGTGCCGTTCATTCGGCTATGGCGATAAACGCCTTGTGGAATAGACGCTGCGGACCCGGGGGCGGTACCCGGCGCCTCCACCATCAGAAGATAGAAGACAGTTATCAGTGATCAGATGATTACTGTCCTCTGATGAGGGGGGCGAAACAGGATCGACGCGCGTAGTAAAGACACGGTTTTTGCCCGGCATGATACCGCCGTTATCGGGTCAACACACTAAGTGCCAACGACAACGTTGACGCTGGATTTGCGGTCGCCGCCTGAAGTCCGCTTAGCGGATAACAGGTAGTACGCAAGTACGCGGTTCGGGGAGCACCGGGCAACAGAAGCTCCCCACTTTTTCCAGAGGCTAGAGGCTAGAGGCCAGGGATCAGGATAAAATCCTGAAATCTGGCTTTCGTTGTCTTGTGAGCTGTGGTTAAGTTAGGACTAATCCCTAGCCTCTAGCCTCTGACTCCTGATGTCCAAAGATCTGCTCCGTTACGACTTGTTGATTGAAAACGCCCTGCGCGAGGTGGTGCGGCAGACGTTGGCCAAGGTTATTCAGGAAGGCTTGCCTGGCGATCATCATTTTTACATCACCTTTACGACCGCCTATCCCGGCGTGGATATTCCCATCTATTTGCGCGAGCAGTACCCGGATGAAATGACAATCGTCCTGCAGCACCAGTTCTTCGGCCTGAAGGTGGACGACGAAGGCTTCAGCGTGATGCTCAGCTTCAACAACGTGCGCGAGCGGCTCAGCATTCCCTTCGCGGCCATTACGACCTTCGCCGATCCTTCCGTCAATTTCGCGCTGCAATTTCAGAACGGCGGGGCGGATGACAGCAGCGAGGAAACCTCAGAAAGCGGAGATAACGCAACGGCTGCCGGGGCTGAGGCTGACGGCAAATCTTCAGGCGGCGAAAAAGCAAAAGATGAAAAACGCGGCGAAGTTATCAGCCTCGACAAATTCAGGAAGAAGTGAGTTTTACAGAAAAGTTACGATCGAGGACGGCCACATCCGCCTTGTATCCCGGCAATAATTTACCCAGTTTATCGCCCAATCCTAAAAACGCCGCCGGATAAGTCGACGCCATGCGTAGCGCCTCGGCTGGGTCGATGCCGACGGACTTAACGCAATACCGCACGGCTTGGGACAGCGTTATTGAAGATCCGGCCAGACGGCCTTCGCCATTCAGGCATTGTCCATTTTCGATGCGACTGGTTTCGCCATAGAGCTTGAACGATTGCGGCGCGTCGCTTCCGGCGGGCGGCATCGCATCGCTGACGAGGAATAATTTTCCGGGCGGCTTGGCGCGCAGCGCGAGGCGGATCATCTCGTCGCTCACATGATGGCCGTCGGCGATGATGCCGCACCAACTTTCCCGATCATCCAGCGCCACGCCAACCGGGCCGGGGCAACGCGCGCTCATGGTTCCCATGCCGTTGAACAGATGCGTAAAGCCCGTTGCGCCTGCCTCAAGCGCGGCGCGAATTTGCTCTAGCGAAGCGGCTGTATGCCCCAACGACACGATAACGCCTTGTGCAACGAGTTGCCTGATCTGCTCAGGCGTCACGCGCTCAGGCGCCACGGTGGCGAGCATGATTTCGTCAGGCTCCGGCGTCATGAAGCGCAGATCGTCCGGCTCCATATCGCGCAAAAAAGCCGCGTCATGCACGCCACGATGCGTCGTGCTCAGGTGAGGGCCTTCAAAATGAATACCGAGGATATTGGGGCAAAGCCGCCGCGCTTCGCGCATAAGGCCGAGCGCGCGTTGCATGACCTCTTTGCTGTCGCTGATGCATGTGAGCAAAAGGCGCGTCGTGCCATAACGGGCGTGAGCTTTGGCAATCGCCACAACGGATTCAGTGTCCGTTGCGGCGTTGAATAAAACGTTCCCGCCGCCATTGACCTGGCAGTCGATAAAGCCGGGAGCGAGGATATTGTCAGGATAGGGAATCGTCCGGGCTTCAGCCGGAATCCGGTTTTTTGCCACGATGTCCAGAATAAGCCCGTCTTGCAGCAATAGGGCGTGGCCTTCGACAAAAGCCTCGCCTGTGAAGATCGAAGCGTCCGTAAGGGCTTTGAGGGGGGCGTTTGCCATGATACGGCCTGATTTCCGGTGTTGAAGGACGATCTGGACGAAGGGTTTCCTCTCCCCTTGCGGGAGAGGATAGAAAACCTTAGTTTGCTAGCTCTTGCGAAGCAAACTTAGGTTTTCTTGGTGAGGGGTTTCTACAGCCTAACCCGTTTTACCCCTCACCAAGTTTTTCTAAGTTCGCGCAACGGCGCTCACTAAGAAAAACTATCCTCTCCCTCAAGGGGAGAGGAAAAGCAGCTCTCAAGGAACAATCCTATGATGGAAAGCAATCTGTTACAAGAAATCGAAGAAGACCTGCAGCGCCAAAGGTTCGAGGCATTGTGGAAACGCTATGGCAAGCACGTCATTGGTCTGGTGCTCCTTATCGTGCTGACGACGGCGGCTGTTACCGGCTATAGGTCCTGGCGCACTAGGACGGAACAAAGCGCATCGACCGGTCTGCTGGCCATTCTGGATGCCAACGATCCCGACAAGACGAAAGAAATCGCCGCACTGGAAGACTTTGCGCGCGAGCATCCAAGCGCCAATCAGGCGATCATCGCGCGCCTGCATGCCGCGTCGCTGGCGTTTAAGGACGGCAAAAAGGACAAGGCGCTGGCTCTTTATGATGCGATTGCCAATGATGCTTCCATCGAACCGGCGTTCCGTCAGTTGGCCGATTTGTATGCCGTGCAGGCTCAGCTCGATACGGGCGATCCTGCCGCCTTGCAGGCCCGGCTTCAGCCGCTTTTGACGGATTCCCCGTATCGTTATTCGGCGAAGGAATTCAGCGCGCTTCTGGCTTTGCGGGCGGGCGATAAAGCCAAGGCCAAGCAATTTTATCAAGAACTGCTGCAGGAATCCGATGTGCCAAAATCCATAACCGAACGCGCGCAGGACATGCTGCGCTGGCTGGGCGGAGGGGAATAGTAGTGTTGTTGCGTAGCCAAGTCATTATCTCCCGACGTCATCCCCGCGAAAGCGGGGATCCAGCGCCGCGCGTCTGCGCGGCATATGACTCACACGTTCGCTATCGCTCACGCTGGATTCCCGCTTTCGCGGGAATGACGCAGGTTTGTGTTTTGCTTGTGCTTCTTCTCTCCCTCACTGCCTGTCATTCGCTGTTCGGCAAGGATGATGCCGATTCCGACAAGCCGAAAGACGAAGGCAAGCGCGTCTCCGCCCTTGATGTTTCGAAAAAACCGTCGGCGGATAAGGGCGTCACCGACTTCAAGCCCAATCTTCCCACGCCCGTCGCCAATAAGGACTGGCCGCAAGCGGGAGGTTCCACGACGCACACGTTGCCGCAGCCTGCGCTTTCGCCGAATCCCGACGTCATCTGGCGAGCCGATATCGGAAATGGTACGAGCGGCTATTTCAGGCTGTTGGCGCGGCCTGTTATCAGCGGCGGCAAAGTTTTTACGCTAGATGCGCGCGGCACCGTCAGTGCTTTTTCGATGGCCAACGGCGATCGCGCGTGGCGCTTCGATACAACGCCTACAGACCGCGACGAGGCTATGGGCGGCGGCCTTGGCATTACCAATAACAGGCTCTATGTAACGACGGGCTTCGGCGAGGTGATCGCGCTGAACGCGGCGGATGGCAAAGTGATCTGGCGCAAGATGATCGGCAAGCCCTTCCGCGCCGATCCAACGATTGCCGATGATCGCGTGTATGTTCTCAGCATCGATAATGAACTCACGGCGCTTTCGGCCAAAGACGGCAACGTGGAATGGCATCACAACGGCATAGCAGAGAGCGCGACGCTGATGGGAGCTTCGAGCCCGGCTGTCGATGGCGACAGTGTTGTCGTCGCATACAGTTCCGGCGAAATCTTCAATCTGCGCGCGCAAAACGGACGCGTGGCGTGGACGGATGTTCTGGCAGTGCCCGCGCAGGTTGGCGCGCTTCCGGCGATTGCCGATATTCGTGGCTTGCCGGTGATCGATCGCGGCCGCGTTTATGCCGTGAGCCACAGTGGCCGGATGGCAGCTATCGATCAACGCACGGGCGACCGCGTATGGGAAGTGGATGTCGGCGGCATCAACACGCCTGTGGTTGCGGGCGACGCCGTTTTCATCCTCAGTAATGATAATGAGCTCATGGCGTTGACGCGCGAAAGCGGCCGCATCGTTTGGATCAAGGAATTACAACACCTGAAAGACCCCACAGACCGGGATTCTACGCCGATGTTCTGGCAAGGCCCCGTGCTGGCGGGCGGGCGTTTATGGCTCACCAATTCGCTGGGTCATCTTGTCGCGTTCGATCCCAACGACGGCGGGCAACGCGCCGATATCGAAGTCGCGGACAGCTTTTTCATTCCCCCTATCGTGGCCAATAACATGATGGTTTTGGTCAGTGATGATGGGCGGGTGATGGGGTTACGCTGAGCACCTCATGACTTTCACCATCGCCATCGCAGGACGTCCCAACGTCGGCAAATCGACATTGTTCAACCGGTTGGTGGGCAAGGCGATGGCGCTTGTCGATGACACGCCGGGCGTGACGCGCGACTGGCGCGAGGGCGAGGGCAAACTTTTCGATCTGCGTTTTCGTTTATTTGACACGGCGGGGCTTGAGGATCGGCGGCCCAAGGGCAGCATGGCCGAACGTACGGCGCAGCGTACGAAAGAAGCACTCGCGCAATGCGATGTCGTTCTATTGATGCTCGATGGCCGCGAAGGTTTAACCGATGACGATAAAACCGTCGCTCGCGAAGTTCGCAAAACGGGCAAGCCCGTCATTCTGCTCGTCAACAAATGCGAAAGCACACGACTCCCTGCCGGTTACGACGAAGCCGCGGCGCTGGGCTTCGATAAGATTATTCCCATCTCCGCCGCGCACGGCGAAGGGATGGCGGAGATTCATGAGGCGTTATTACCCTTCCGTCATTCCGGACAAGTTTCTCTTCGACCCGACGAAGCTGCACAGCAGCGTAGGCGGGGCGAAAGAAACTTGATCCGGAATCCAGTTGAAGATTCCACAAGCGAGGTCTTACGAAAAAAGGAACTGGATTCCGGATCAATTTTCTTTCGTTCTGCTTTGCAGAACGAAGAGAAAATTGTCCGGAATGACGATGTGGAAGAAGCGGAGGAAAAACACCTCATCATCGCCATCGCGGGGCGGCCCAACGCGGGGAAATCGACGCTACTAAATCGCCTCATCGGCGAAGAACGCATGCTGACGGGGCCGGAGCCGGGTCTGACGCGCGACGCAATTCCCGTTGCGTGGAATTATAAGAATAAACCGATCCGCCTTGTGGACACCGCAGGCCTGCGCCGCCGCGCGCGTATCGAAGGCAAGCTGGAGAAAATGAGCACGCAGGAAACATTGCGCGCCATTCGTTTGGCGCATGTCGTGGTGCTTGTGCTCGATGCGGACATGCCGTTCGACAAGCAGGACTACACCATCGCGCAGCATGTCGCGGAGGAGGGCCGCGCGCTCGTCATTGCGATCAACAAATGGGATACGGTGAAGGACAAGCACGCCGTCTTAAGGATGATCAAAGCCAAGGTCGAAGCCTCATTGGCGCAGTTAGCGGGCGTGCCGTTGGTGACGATTTCTGCGCTGCAGGGTGAGGGATTAGACAAGCTTATGCGCGAGGTTACGCGGCTTTACGAGACATGGAATACGCGCGTTTCGACCGGGCAACTCAACCGTTGGCTGACGGGCATGCAGGCCGATCATCCGCCGCCGATTGTGTCTGGCCGTCGCGTCAAGTTGCGCTACATGACGCAAGTGAAAAGCCGCCCGCCAACATTCGCCATGTGGGTTAACAAGCCAGTCGATCTGCCGGACAGCTACACGCGTTTTCTCACAAGCGGATTGCGTAAGGCTTTTAAACTGGAAGGCGTGCCGATCCGCTGGCTGCTGCGGAAAGGCGAAAATCCGTATGAAGTGCAGAAGGGGCGGAAGTGATTATGCAGGGTGTCATTCCCGCGAAAGCGGGAATCCAGCGCGAGCGATAGCGAGCACGTGAGTCTACGACATTGAAATTAGTGCAAACGTCACGTTTATAGACTCTTATGGCCCGCAGACGCGGGCCGCTGGATTCCCGCTTTCGCGGGAATGACATGACATGCCCTTGTTTCACAAGTGGGCGCAATCACTCCCCGCCCTTTTTCAAAAACGACAGCTCGCCCTGCATCGCGTTGCCGTTGAGGTCGGTCAGCGTGATGGGATAATCGCCGCTAAAGCACGCGTCGCAGTATTGGGGCATATCGTTATTGCGGCGCGCTTCGCCAAGGGCGCGGTATAGGCCGTCGATCGAGATGAACGCAAGGCTATCTGCGTCGATATACTTCGCCATTTTCTCCACGGTGAACTGATGCGCCAGAAGCTTTTCCTTCTCCGGCGTGTCGATGCCATAGAAGCAGCTGTGCTTCGTCGGCGGGCTTGAAATACGCACATGAACCTCGCGCGCGCCCGCGTTACGGAGCATTTCGACGATTTTGACAGACGTCGTTCCGCGCACGATGGAATCGTCCACCAGAACGATACGCTTGCCTTCGATATAACGGCGATTGGCGTTGTGTTTCAGCTTCACGCCCAAATGGCGGATGCGGTCGGTCGGCTGGATGAACGTGCGGCCGATGTAGTGATTGCGGATGATGCCAAGCTCGAACGGCAGGCGGCTTTGTTGCGCGTAGCCTATCGCGGAAGGCACGCCGGAATCCGGCACCGGTACGACGATGTCGGCTTCGACCGGCGATTCCTTGGCCAATTCGACGCCGATCTGCTTGCGCGCTTCGTAAACCGAATGGCCTTCGACCAGCGAGTCCGGGCGCGCGAAATAAACGTATTCGAAGATGCAGAATCGATGCGGCGCGGTTGCGAATGGTTTCAGGCTTTGGATGCTCTTGCCGTCCAAAACCACAAGCTCGCCCGGTTCCACGTCGCGCATGAATTCGGCGCCGATGATATCGAGCGCGCAAGACTCGCTCGCCAGAACGAAAGAGTCGCCAAGTTTGCCTATGCAAAGAGGGCGCACGCCATATGGATCGCGAACGCCAATAATCATTCCCTTGGCCATAGCCACGAGGGAATAGGCGCCCTCAATCTGTTTCAGCGATGCTATGAAGCGGTCGATCACCGTGCCCGTACGTTCCATTGCCATCAGATGAATGATGACTTCGGTGTCCGTCGTGGAATGGAACAGGCAGCCGCGCCGCACCAGATTCCTGTGCAGCGAATAGGCATTGGTGAGATTGCCGTTGTGCGCGATGGCGAAACCGCCGAAATCGAGATCGGCGAACAATGGCTGCACGTTACGAAGCGCCGTTTCGCCGGTCGTGGAATAGCGCACATGGCCTATAGCCGTCGTTCCGGGCAGGCGCCTGATGACGGCTTCCGAACCGAAGTTTTCGGCGATAAGCCCCATCGCGTGATGAGAGCGAAAATGCTCGTTGTCATAGCTGACGATCCCCGCCGCTTCCTGCCCGCGGTGCTGGAGCGCATGCAAGCCTAAAGCCGTCAAAGCTGCGGCGGAGTCGTTATTGATGATCCCGAATACACCGCATTCTTCGCGCAATTTGTCGTCTTCAAAAGGATTTGATTTCAACATCAGTTATCGTTGTTCCCGTCTGTCTTGATGTTCATTTCTTTGTTTTTACCGGCTGCCGGCACCGGCGTCGATATTTGATCGAGATGCTGTGCGTCTTCCATAGCTTTTTCGGCGGCATCGCGGCTCTTGGCGAGGTCGTCGGCGACTTGTTGCTCTTCGTCTTTGGGAATGAAGCTTCTCAGCATGTCGGCGCCGTAGGACAGCATCGGTTTTATCTTTGCTGTCGTCATCCAGTCGGGCTGTTCTTCAGCTTTAGGCCAGATCCACGTGAGGCACAGGAAAAGCAGGCACAAAACCAGAAAGCCGCGCAGCAAACCGAACGCAAGCCCCAGCGAATGATCGAGAGATGTCAAGGTCGGCCCCTTGATAAGGCCAGCGACAAAATTTCCGGTGGGGATCAGGACGACGAGCGTCAAGCAAAACAACGAAACGACAGAAGCGACCTCGGCCGCAAGGTCGTTCTTGATGTGGTGGTTCATCATCCACGGCTTGAGGGCGGGATAGTATTTTGCCGCGATAATCGAGGCGACGACCCACGTGCCGAGCGCGAAGATCTCCTTCACGAACCCGCGCCTGAACGCGAAGATGCCCGACAGCACCAGAAGGCCGAAAGCGCCAAGATCGACGTAGTTGAGATTTGAAAGGTCCATGGGTTTGTCCATCCATAATTGCCGGAATGTTATAACTCTCAAGCCCTCAAAAGGATACGTCATTCCGGCGAAAGCCGGAATCCATCTCCCGGCCTACTCACAAGCGCACTGTTTCCATATTTTCCCTAGCATCTTGTTCAGGAGATGGATTCCGGCTTTCGCCGGAATGACGCGCGCTTTTTTATAGCTTGGGAGTTACAGAATGTTAAGCCTTTCCTCACATCCGCGCTGATTTCATCCTCGCCTGAAACAAGGGCAATAATTCGCTCAAACGGTCGATTTCCGTGCGTTTTTGCATGGAGGGGGGCGCTTGTTTCCGGCCCTTATCGATTCGGGGCAAAATAGCTTGCGAAAAGCCAAGCTTGACGGCTTCTTTTAAACGCAATTCCGGCTGTGAGACTCGGCGCACTTCACCGGACAAACCGATTTCACCAAACACCACGGCTTCGGCAGGCACGGGTATGCCCGTGAGCGATGAAAGCAAGGCAGCCGCAACGGCCAAATCCGCCGCGGGTTCCGTTATCCGAAAACCACCCGCGACATTCAGGTAAACATCATTGTTGCCGAAGATCACGCCGCATCGGGCTTCGAGAACCGCCAGCACCATAGCCAGTCGCCCGCTGTCCCAGCCGATGACGGCGCGGCGCGGCGTGCCGAGAGACGAAGGCGCCACAAGCGCCTGCACTTCCACCAGCACAGGGCGCGTGCCTTCCATTCCCGCGAACACCGCTGCGCCGGACGTGTCGCCGTGCCGGTCGGCGAGAAAAAGCGCGGAAGGATTATGAACTTCCATTAGGCCCTTATCCGTCATCTCGAAAACGCCGATTTCGTCCGTTGGGCCGAAGCGGTTTTTCACGGCGCGCAAAATGCGGAACTGATGGCCGCGTTCGCCTTCCAGATAAAGAACGGTGTCTACCATATGCTCAAGAACGCGCGGCCCCGCGATCATGCCCTCCTTTGTCACATGGCCGACGAAAACGACCGAAATGTCGCGTTTTTTGGCGATGCGGATCAATTCCTGTGCCGACGTGCGAACCTGCGCCACGGTGCCGGGCGCGCTGTCGATCGTGTCGACGTACATCGTCTGGATGGAATCGATGATGAGAATATCGGGACGTTCCGCATGATCGATGGATGCCACGATATCGCGGATGGCGGTCGCGCTGGCGAGATCGCAATTCACATCGGCCACGCCGAGGCGCGCGGCGCGCATCCGTAGCTGATCGATGGCTTCCTCGCCGGAAATGTAGGCGACCGTGCTGTCTTTTGCGAGTTTACACACGACTTGCAAAAGCAACGTGGATTTACCGATGCCCGGATCGCCGCCGACAAGCGTGGCCGATCCCGGCACAAGTCCGCCGCCAACCACGCGATCGAACTCGCCGATATCCGACAAGCGGCGGGGCAGGGCGCGGCCCACGCCTTTCAGCGGCACGAATTCGATCTTGTGGCCTTTGCCTTTATGTTTGATGCCGTCGTTCAATCCTTTGGGAGGGCCGGAAGATACGGCTTCCTCCACAAGCGTATTCCACGCGCCGCAAGCCTCGCATTTTCCGGCCCACTTCGCCGAAGAAGCACCGCAGGCCTGACAGACGAATTGAACGTTGGATTTGGGCATCGGAGGGCCGGAGGCAGAGGATAAACGACAGATAAGGGATTAAAGCGCCTTGCGCCTTCTGTCATCTTGAAATTGGAAGGCAGCCGAACGTCTTAAAAAGCCACAACCTTAACCATGATAGCCCGAAAAATATTTATTAGTTTCAGAGATTCTGTGTATCATGAAAGACGGTATTTGTTTTCACGATATTTTGAGGAGAACATTACGATGAGTAAAAATTCTAATACAGCCAGAAAAAATTCTTCCAATGGTGAGATGCTTCCAGGATACAGGGGGCCAGCCACGCCATTCTTTTCATTGGCTCTGCAACAAGAGGCTGGACTCGGTAATGCGGAAGCGGTTGAAAAGCTGCTCGATGAAATTGACGCGCTCAAATATATTGACGTGGGCCATGTTGACGTAAAAGGCCTAAATGTTCTTTCTAAGCGTGGGGTCGATGTTCCGGCTATGTTAAATAATGCGCTTCAGAGGGCGATTGAAGGCGGGCACGATAATACCATTGAAGTTCTTGCCAATTATCTCGACTCTCATTCGTCCTCTGACATAGAAGGGCATACAAGAATGGCGAAAGAAACGCTACAGAAGCGGAGAGAAGCGCCTCTTAAAATATCTTTCTTCTAAAGCCTGAGAAATTCATTAACGCGGGCTACAACGTTTCCGCCCGCAAATGTCTGCAAAACTGTTCCGTACACGCCTTCCATGAGAATCCTTCGGCGAAACGGCGCGGGGCTTCGGGGTTGTCCGGCAGCGCTAACGCCTGATCGACAGCCTTTTGCAAATCTTTATCGAGTACGGCAAAACGCCGCGTTGCGGGATCGGCGAAAATATCCGAAGGGCCGGGAGACGGATAACTGGCAATCCGCAGACCAGCCGCGCAAGCCTCAAGCAGCACCATGCCGAACGTTTCCGTCGTCGAGGGAAACACGAACAGATCGGCGGCGGCATAATGCCGCGCCAGCGTTTCGCCATCCTCAATCAATCCTAGAAAACGCACATCGGGATATTGCGCGATAAGTTTAGCCGCCTCTGGCCCGTCGCCGATGACGACCTTGCTGCCCGGTGTTTTCAGGGCGAGAAAATCCGGCAAATTCTTTTCCGCCGTCACGCGTCCCACGCAAAGCAAAATCGGGCGCGGCAGACCGGCGTACGTATCGAGCATTTTTCCGGTAGGGCGAAAGGTGTTCGTATCCACGCCGCGCGACCAGCGCACAAGCCGATTGAAGCTGCGCTTACGCAGGGCGTTTTCGATAGAGGGCGTGGCGACCATAACCGCGCTTGAGGGCGCGTGAAAATGGCGTAAGACCGCATAAGCAATGGTCAAAACGGCGCATTTCAAGCCGCGCGGCGCTTGAGTCGCCAGATATTCCGGAAAGCGCGTGTGAAAGGATGTTGTAAACGGCCGCTTTTCCTTGAGACACAGTCTACGCGCGGCCCAGCCGAGCGGCCCTTCGGTGGCAATGTTAATCGCATCGGGTTTGTATTCGCTGATGATTTTCCGCAAACGGCTTCGCGCGAAAAACTCAAGCGTTACGTCGGAATAGACCGGCGCGGGAAAGCTGCACCACCGGGCAGCATCAGGGCCGACGATCCTGCAATCATGCCCCATCTTGTGCAGTTCGCGCATCGTTGCCTGCAACGTCCGCACAACCCCGTTGATCTGCGGAAACCATGCATCGGAGATGACGAGGATTTTCATATGCCTCCCGGCAGATGTCAGCAATCAGATTTCAGAAAACAGGTTCAACTATTTGTCCTCTGGCCTCTGCCTTCCGCAATAACATTTCCCGCTGTTCGGGCCAGTTGATGAGGCTCAGGTGGCCTTGGGCGTTCTCGACGAGCGCCGTGCAGGATTCCACCCAATCGCCATCATTGCAGTATAGCACCCGGCCGATTTTACGCATATCGACCTGATGAATATGGCCGCACACGACGCCATCCACGCTGCGCCGCCGCGCTTCGTCGGCGATGAAGGTTTCAAAGGCGCTGATGTGTTCCATTGCGTTTTTCACTTTGTGCTTCAGATAAGCCGACAGCGACCAATACGAAAAACCCAGTAAGCGCCGAAAGAAATTGAAAACCACGTTAAGGCCGAGCGCGAAGGTGTAAGCCGTGTCTCCCAGGTGAGCCAGCCACTTGGCGCAGCCCATGATGGCATCGAACTGATCGCCGTGCAAAGCGAGCAGCTTCTGGCCCGCTGCCGTCGTATGCACGGCCTTGTTCGTCACAAGAACGCCGCCGAAACGCAGGCCGCAGAAGGCGCGCGCGGCTTCATCGTGATTGCCCGGCAGATAAAAAACCTGCGTGCCGTGGCGCGCACGGCGCAGGATTTTTTGCACCACGTCATTGTGCGCTTGCGGCCAGTACCAGCGCTTACGCAGATGCCAGCCATCGACAATATCGCCGACGAGATAGAGATATTCGGATTCAGTGTGTTTAAGAAAATCCAGCAAGCGTTCGGCCTGACAGCCGCGCGTGCCGAGATGAATGTCGGAAATCCAGATGGCACGGTAATGGAGGACGACCGGCGGAGAGTCTCCGCTTTGCTGGGGCAGCGGCGTTGGCTTGCGGTTGTCGAACATCAGGCCGGGATCCGAAAGGAATCAGCAAGTTCTAATACACACTGCTTGATTAACAATCTGTTTATGCGGAGGTGAGTCAAAAATAGAGGTAACTCTCAAGCTACCCACAGGCGTCATTCCCGCGAAGGCGGGAATCCAGCGCGAGCGATAGCGAGCGTATGAGTCTACAGTTTTGAAGCTGGCTGCAACCGGCGTATTTGTGGACTCATCCGGCCCGCGGACGCGGGCCGCTGGATTCCCGCTTTCGCGGGAATGACGGTCCCTTTTTAGGGTTTGGGAGCAACAAACAACAACAGGAGGCTACCCCGCCTTTAAAAGGGGTCAGAAATCGCCTAGGATGAACGCTGATAGGTTTTTATTCTTATCATGGTGGGTGGGTGCGGACAGCCCATAAAATCGCTCTACGGCCCGGAAAATCGATTTAACAGGTTAATGTGCTTTTGCAGGGTTAACGCCTAAACCCCCGCTACCGTCATCCCCTCCACACGCAGCGTCGGCGCGTCGAGGCCATAGCGGAACGCGAGGTCGTTCGCCGCGGTCAGATTCAGGAACATGTCCTTAAGGTTTCCCGCAATGGTCAGTTCGTTCACGGGGAAGGCGATGACGCCGTTCTCGATCCAGAAGCCTTTGGCGGCGCGGCTGTAGTCGCCCGTCACGCCGTTGACGCCCGCACCCATGAGTTCCGTCACATACAGGCCTTGCTTAATGTCGCGCATGAGCTCTGCCGGGGTCAGAGATCCGGGCTCGCAATAAAAATTGTGAGGCGAGGGCGATGGCACGCTGCCCGCGCCGCGGCTGGCGTGACCCGTGCTTTTCATCTTCAGTTGCCGGGCCGAATGCAAATCGAGAAGCCATGTCGTCAGGACGCCTCTGTCGATGATCTTGCGCCTTGAAGGCAAAAGGCCCTCGCCGTCGAATGAGCGGCTGCGTAAACCCCGCGCGCGAAACGGATCGTCGATGATGGTGATGGAATCCGAAAAAACGGCTTGGCCCAATTTGTCCTTGAGAAAGCTGGTGCCACGCGCGACGCCTGCGCCGGAAATGGCGCCTGCCAGATGGCCCAGAAGGCCGCTGGCCTTGCGGGGATCGAACACGACAGACACCTGACACGTCGGCATCTTGCGCGCGCCTAAAAGACGCACCGCGCGTTCACCTGCTTGCTTGCCTATACTGGACGCCGAAGGCAAGTCGGATTGAAACACGCATGAAGCGAAATCGTAATCCTGCTCCATGCTCGTGCCTTCGCCCGCGAGGACGGAGGCGCTGATGCCGTAACTCGTTCGGGTGTAATGGCCCGCGAATCCGTTACTGGCGGCGAGGGCCACGGTGGCTTGGCTGGCGCTGGCGTCCGCGCCTTCGCATTGCGCGACACCTTTGACGGCCAGCGCCGCTTCTTCGGCCTGTTTGGCGCGTTCGATTAGGGTGGGAGCTGCAACATCATACGTGTCGGCGAGTTCCATTTCCGGCCACGACTTGGCAATCTCACTCGCGTCGGCGATGCCGCAGAATTCGTCTTCCAACGCGGCTTTGGCCATAGCAACGGCGCGTTCGACCAGTTCGTCGAGCGTTGCTGCGCGGCGATCCGTTGTGGAGACGATCGCCTGTTTTTTTCCGATCAGCACGCGCAGGCCAAGATCGCCGGATTCGGCTTGTTCCAGCGCCTCAAGTTTGCCGCTCCGCCATGTCACGGACAAAGCCGTCGCATCGACGAGCAGCGCATCGGCGGCATCGGCGCCTGCTTTACGCGCTTTGCCGATCAGGTCGTGCAGTTGATTCAGCGCATCCGCTGTGGGGGAAGATTGGGGCATGATGGGTTGATAGCGTGGATGCGGAGGTTCGTCGAGCGTCAGGCCGAAACGGCCATTTCAGACGTCCGGTCGCGGAAGGCGTCGCTCGTATCGAAGGCGTGAGAACTGGAATGATCCTCGTCTGACGCGGTTTCAGCATCGATGGCGCTTGGGCCGCCGACGGCGACGATTTCCAAAAGATGCCCCGCCGCGTTGAAACAGCCGCAGACCAACGGGCCGCCGAAACCGCAGCCGCCGTCAAGCGTGACGGCCAAGTCATCCGTATCGACGCCGTCGCGGTTCGGGTCGAAGCCGCGCACGATGCGGGCAAAAGGCGAAGCGCCGCGGCACGAAACGCGGAAAGACGATGTGTGGAACCACAGCGTATCGCCCTGATCCTCCAGCGAACGCGAAGAATTAAAGCCGGCTGGTACGAACAACATACGTTGAGCGCCGCTCTCGCTCGATTGGGTGACGGCGGCGCGGCGCATGCTGCACATCAAGGCTTCGTGTCCCGGCGCAAGACGCTGCGCCAGGCGCAACTGGTTCGTCCAGCGCGTGATGGCGACGCTTCCGGCGCGGGCGAAGGAGCGCGTATCATTGAGGCTGACGCCGTACAGGCGCAAATATGGTTCCACGCCCGCGGCCAAAAGTTTTTCCAAAGCCTGCGCGGGCACAGGCGCGAATTGCAGGCGCAAAAGCCGTTGCCAGGATTCCTCGGCGGGGCCGCGCAGGTGAACGATGTCGGTCGTTTCCATACCGGGCTTGGCGAGCAGGGCCGCGCGAAACGCCAGAAGCTCTTCGATGATGGCTTCGTTGTCGGGGGAGCCGACGCCGAGATAATTGCCGAGATAAACAAGACGGTCGCGGACGTTAAAACGCGTGGCGATATGATCGTGCAGGGCCATCAGCCTGTCTTTGTCGCCATGAATCGCCGCGACCGCCCAAACACGGCGGGGCAATCCCAGATCGACAAATCTTTCATTCGCAGCGCGCATCGGAACCGGACGACAGAAGACAGATGGCTGTATTCTGAATCGCATACGACTCACTTCACTGCAACATATTGTGTGCAAATGCGGCATACTATCCACAGATAGATGATGCCAGTTTTCATTTTATATGGTTAAAAAGGGATTGTCATTCCCGCGAAAGCGGGAATCCAGCGGCCCGCGTCTGCGGGCCATAAAAGTCTACAAAGTTGTGGCAGTGATGGTGTTGAGATTGTTGACTCATATGCTCGCTATCGCTCGCGCTGGATTCCCGCTTTCGCGGGAATGACATGTGCTTTTGGAAAAATTTAAACAAAAAAAGGGCGGGGGTAAAACCCCCGCCCATAAAGTTTTAGCGAAGAAATCTTTGCTTACGCGGCTTTCTTTTCGCGCTCCTTGGTCAGAACGCCTTCAAGCTTCAGCGTGGCCTTGCCTTGATCGATTTTCTCGACGGCGGCCAGCTCGCGCGCCAGACGCTCCAGCGCGGCCTGATAAATCTGGCGTTCGCTGTACGAGTGTTCCGGCTGATCGACGCCACGATGCAGGTCGCGCACGACTTCGGCGATCGACACGGGGTCGCCTGAGTTGATCTTGGATTCGTACTCCTGCGCGCGGCGGCTCCACATCACGCGGCGGACTTTGGATTTGCCTTGCAGGGTCGTCAGCGCCTCGCGAATGCGGTCGCGCGAACTCAGGCGGCGCAGACCGGAGGTTTTCGCCTTGCTGACCGGCACCTTTAAACGCATCCGGTCCTGCTCGAACATGATCGAATATAAAGAAACGCTCTGGCCGGAGAGGGCAAAACTGTCTATGCCTTCCACCCGTCCGACGCCATGAGCCGGATAAACGACGAAATCGCCCTTTTTGAACTCTAATTTCTCAGTCATGTGGTTTCGACTCCCTTGCGTGAAAACGAAATAAGTCCCAGAACTGGCCTTCTAGCAGACAATCATGACAATATGTGGGCCGAGAAAGAATCGTACCTTCATCCCTTGAGTCCTCCTCTTTGTTATAAAGCACCCGCTTCGCGCCCCAGTGCTGGCGCGGCGGGTTACGACAAGAGGGCTTCAGAGAAATGGCCGATACGTCTTGACCACCTATTGCCGGGATCGTTGCCCGATACAGGCAATTATATACCATTTATTAGGGATATTTACAAAACTTTCACGATATAAAATGATTTCATCAACAATATCAAATGGTTATATAATCCGAATCGTATGTGCCATTAACCATAATGGCCGAAAACGATGGGAAAACGAAACGATTCAGGCCGAATCAAGCGTGGCCGTTAACTTCTGACGCTTCGGCGAAGCACCAGGCCGATGGGTCGGCAAACAGGGCGTGCAGAAGCTGGTTGTTCAGCGCATGGCCTGAGCGGTTGCCCTGAAAGTGGGCGCGCAGGGGCGCTCCTGCCAGAGCCATGTCGCCGATGGCGTCCAGCAGCTTATGGCGCACGAATTCGTCGTCATAGCGGAGGCCGCCTTCATTGAGAATCGTATCCCCCTGAATGACGATAGCGTTCTGCAGCGAGCCGCCGCGCGCGAAGCCGAGTTTTTGCATCTGATCGACTTCCTCAAAGAAACCGAACGTGCGGGCGCGGCAAATTTGGCTTTTGAATCCGGCTTGGGTAAGGGTGAAGTCGAGGTGCTGGTTGCGGATCAGCTTCTTGTCGAAGGCGATATCGAAACTGAAACGCGGCACGTCAGCGGGTACAAGCGCGGCGCGCTTGCCGTTGGCCGTGACTTCAACGGGCTTGAGAACGGCGATTTCGCGGCGCGCGGCGTCTTGCTGCGCGATGCCGGCCATGTCGATCAGGAATACGAAGGCATCTGAACTGCCATCCATGACCGGGACTTCCGGCCCGTCGATCTCAATGACGGCGTTGTCGATTTCGGCGGCGCGCAAGGCGGCCATGAGATGCTCGATCGTCGCCACGATGCCGCCGCAGCCATTGCCGATGACGGTGCAAAGCTGCGTATCGACCACATGATCCCAGCGCGCCGGGATAATGCGCGCGCCGTTCATCAGGTCCGTGCGGACGAAAACGATGCCGGTGCCGGGTTCGGCAGGAAGAAGGCGCATCGCAACTTTTTCGCCCGAATGAACGCCAATGCCTGAGCATGTCGCCGGACCGCGCAATGTGCGCTGCATCCCCGCTTTCGCGAGGACCGCACGATTCTTGCGCGCAGTCGAAACATTCGTTGCCGAAGCAACGCTAGGCGAGGCGTCATAAGGGGACATAAAGCATTCCTGTCCGAATCAAAGACTTAGCTTTTGTACCCCTTGATGCCATCTGGTGGAAATCAAGAGTGGTTACGGGATGTTACAGAGGTAATGGGTTGATTTGGAAAAATAAAAACAGGGACAGTCATTCCCGCGAAAGCGGGAATCCAGCGGCCCGCGTCGGCGGGCCGTATGAGTCTAAAATGAGAAGACTATGTTTGCTGTACGTTTTTTGACTCATGCGCTCGCTATCGCTCGCGCTGGATTCCCGCTTTCGCGGGAATGACGATCCCTGTCTTGGAGCGTTTGTCTGTCCTTCGCCTTAATGGTTCGTTTGCCGACGCAGGAACGCCGGGATGTCGAGCAGGTCGGATTCGCCAGTGGATAATGGCGGCCGATCGGACGGATCGATGCTCAGGCGCGGTTGGCCAGCGGCTTCCATCGTTTCCATCAAAGCCTCTTCCGCTTCGCGCGCTGCCGACGGGCGAACCATGCCGAAGCCGGTGATGCGCTGGAAGAGAGACTGCGACCTCTGTGTGATGGGAACGCCGGTCGATCCCGACAAAGGCGAGGCCGTTGTCAGTTGCGTAACGCGCATCTCGCTGCTCGGAGCAGTATCGCTGTGCTGTACGGGCGGGACTGGCTGAACCGGTTGGACCGTCCGGTGCTGCCGGACCGCTTGTGGTGTTGCAGACTGGCGTAGTGGCGACTGCGTCATAGCCGCGCGCGGCGTCATATGCGACGTGGGAGCCGCTGCAGGCGTTTCCACCTGTTGCGCGATAGGCGCCGGTTCCGGCGTTGGTGCCTCTTCGGCGATGGCTGGCGCTTCTTCGGTGTGTTGCACGACCGTATGCTGTTTTTGCACCATCATTTGCGGCGTCATGGCGGCTGGCATCGTGAAATAAGGCGCCGCGATGTTAACGCTGGCTACCGCAGGCGCCGGCCTTGCAACTTGAGCAATCGGTTGACGCGTCGTGTCCTTGAGGACGCGCACGGACGCCGTTTGAGCCGGAGCGACGGCGGAAGTCCCGGCGGCGGAACGTTGCCGCTGTTGTTCGGCGAGAGCGGCATCGATGCCGGTCGCGATGACGGAGACACGGATTCTGCCGTCCAAATCCTCTCCGAGTGTCGAACCGACTTTGATCTGCGCTTCCGGATCGACTTCTTCGCGAATACGGTTCGCAGCTTGATCGACTTCGAACAGAGTCATATCCAGGCCGCCGGTGATATTGATGAGAACGCCGCGTGCGCCCTTCATCGAAATATCATCGAGCAGCGGGTTGGAGATGGCGGCTTCTGCCGCGCGGATAGCGCGATTGTCGCCGTCGGCTTCTCCTGTGCCCATCATGGCCTTGCCCATCTCGCCCATCACCGTTTTCACATCGGCGAAGTCGAGGTTCATGAATCCGGGCATGATCATCAGGTCGGTAATGCCACGCACGCCGGAATTCAAAACTTCGTCCGCAAGGCGGAAAGCTTCGGCGAACGTCGTGCGCTCATTGGCGATGCGGAAAAGATTCTGGTTCGGGATGACGATGAGCGTGTCGACGTATTGCTGCAACTCCGCGATACCGGCTTCCGCCTGGCGCATGCGCTGGCTGCCTTCGAAATGAAACGGTTTGGTCACGACTCCGACAGTCAGGATTCCGTTTTCGCGCGCGGCGCGGGCGATGACGGGCGCAGCGCCGGTTCCGGTGCCGCCGCCCATGCCTGCCGTTACGAACAGCATGTCGGAGCCTTCAAGCAAGGCGAGGATGTCGGGCAGTTGTTCTTCGGCGGCGGCGCGCCCGATTGCGGGTTTCGATCCCGCGCCGAGACCGCGCGACAAATTGACGCCGAGTTGAATCTTGCGCGCGGCCAGCGATTGCGACAGCGCCTGCGAGTCCGTGTTGGCGGCGATGAAGTCGCAACCTTCGAGGTTGGAACGGATCATGTTGTTGATAGCGTTGCCGCCGGCGCCGCCGACGCCGACCACGGAAATGCGGGGGCGAATAATGTTGTCCGGTTCGGCCATCGACAAGGTGATCATCGTTTTGTCTCCCGTGTTTCGGATATGCGACCTGAGAATCGCGTACAACATATGAAGCCAACAGTTTGATTCGTGCAAGTCTTCTGCGACCTAATCGGCAAAGAATTTCATGAGGTTAGATTTTCGTATCACATAAATGCATTCAAAAAGAGGTTTGAGTTGTCAAGCTGAATGAAAAACAAGATTCATTCCAAGATGTTACGGTGTGATCTCAATCTTGCGTCTCAACTTCATCCGCGCGCGCGTCCATTTTGTCCTGCGACACGGCTTGATGGCGTTGTTTTATAGGGCTTAAGGCAAAACAAACATTTCAAAAAGGGGGCGTCATTCCGGCGAAAGCCGGAATCCATCTCCTGAACGAGAAGCAAGGAAAACTTTGAAAATGTTGCGCTTGTGAGCAGATTCGGAGATGGATTCCGGCTTTCGCCGGAATGACGCGTGATGTGATGTGACTCGCTTATTTATGGACGGGCTCCTTATGCGAGCGGGCACGCAAATTTTAACACCAGCGTAAGAAGACTGCTTATCAATGCAGCCATGGGTATAGTTAATATCCACGCGATAAAAATATTGCCCGCGAGATTCCACCGCACCGCTTTATATTGACGCGCGGCGCCGGTTCCAAGGATGCTGCCCGTCGTGACATGCGTGGTCGAGACAGGAAGATGCAGCAAGGTGGCCAGCATGATCGAAGCGGCCGCGGAACTTTCCGCGCAGAAGCCGCTAATCGGTTTCAGGCGCGTAAGGCGGCGGCCCATCGTATCGACGATTCGCCAGCCGCCGAACAGCGTGCCAAGAGCCATCGTGCCATAGGATATGAACAGCACCCACGCCGGAATGGCGAAATGATCCGTATAGCCTGCCGTCAGAAGAGCACCTGCGACGATGCCCGCTGTCTTCTGCGCGTCATTGCCACCGTGCGTGAGGCTAAGAAAGGCAGATGACAATAATTGCAGACGGTCGAACCATTTGTCGGATTGTTTGCGGTGAAGCCGGGCCGTCAGAAGCATGACTGCTTTCATGGAAAGCGTGCCAAGCAACATGCCAAGCGCTGGCGCAAGCACGATGAACAGAAGCGTTCCGCACCAGCCGCTTGGGACGATAACGTCGAACCCGCGTTCCCATCCTTTTTGCAAAGCGTGATGGGTTATGGCGGCTCCGGCATAGCCGCCAAGCAAAGCATGCGATGAACTTGTGGGAAATTTAAACCACCAGGTCGTGAGCCCCCACACGATTGCTCCCGCCAATCCTGTAAGAATGATCGGAAGCGTGACGTATTCCAAAGCGACCATGCCGCTACCGACGGTTTTGGCGACCCCCGTATCAAAGATGAACACGGCGGCGAAATTGAAACTCGCCGCCCACAGCACGGCGCGTTTTGGCGACAGCACACGCGTAGCAACGATGGTGGCGATGGAATTTGAAGCGTCGTGAAAACCGTTGACGAAATCGAAAGCAATAGCCAACCCGATGACCAGTACCATCAAAAACATTGGTTCCATCATGGCTGGAAAAAAACTCGCAGAAAGGGAACACGCGCGCGCACCCTAGAGCAGGGCTCGACAGGATGCCAGCGTAATAATCCGGTGATTCGGAGATAAGATTCAGGCTGCGAAATTCAACGCATTGAACCGCGCGGCGCGCGAAAGCACTGCTTGCACCTGGCCTTGAGGCTGTTCAAAGACGAGCGGGCAATGTTGTTTTTTGGCCATATCGTGAGCTGTCATCAGAAGGGCAAGCGCCGAGGCGTCGATCGATATCAAACGGCTGACGTTCAGGCGAATTTCGGCGCGGCCATGATTGTTGCCGATCGCGCCAAGCAAAACCCGGAACGCGCGCGTATCCCAAAACGTAAATGCGCCTTCCAGATCGACATGCATGGCATCGGGGCCGAAATGCAGAGCGTATTTCATAAGCCGCTTCACTTTTCACAGAGCGATGAAGTCGGCTTTCAGTATGCACTGGGGTTGTTTAATCTCCCGTGTATGGGGGATATACAAGAGTATGAAATCGGGACGGATTCTATTTGCCGTCGGTTTTCCGGACGCACGCCGGCGCAGCGCCAGTGCGGTGCCATATCTGGCTTTGGCCGAGCAAGGGGATCAGCACGTAACCGCGCAATTCAAGCGTGTCGGCGTTTTGCAAAGCCAGATTGGCGCTGTACGTGCTGCCGTCTTGAGGACTGTAAATCCAGCCGTCCGTGAAACGGCCTTGGCCTTGCGGTTTAAAATCCCCCAAGAATTGCAGCCCGCACAGAGGACGGCGGCGTTTATCGGGATCGCGATTGTGATCGTCGAACGAAGGATTTTCGGCGCTGTCATCTTGCAGCCAGTGAAACCGACCGCAAATCATATCGTCGCAGGGATAAAATTCCACCACAGCGTCGCGATCCTGCGTCATCCAGAATCCGGTGATAGATTGGGTGTCGTTTTGGGCGGCTGTTTCTGCGGCGCGGCCCAGGGTTGGCGCAAGCATCAAGCAAAGGGCAAAGATCGAAAGAAGATAACGCAATTTCATGTGCATTCTTTTGAGGCTTTGGAGAAAGGCGACTGTTTTGTCTCACAGAGCGGGGATTCTGCAGCCGGGGCAGTTGGTCCAGCGAGGCCAAATTCCAGCATAAAATAGTTTCTAGCATAGCCTTCGGGGTCGGGTTCATCGGCAGGCACGACGACTTCTTTGGTGTCAGCACATACGAAGCCGGCTTTAAAAGCCGGGCCAGCTTTTAGGGCAGGAGCTATGACATGCTGAAGCCCGACATTATTTTTCATGCGCTGGAACTCGTTGACGGGCAGCATGATAATATCAAAAAACAAGTTTGCGCCAGCAGCTCCTTTGACAAGGCGGCTACCGATAACGCATTGCAACGGCAAATATCCCAAACTGGTTTGCCGAAGGAACCGCGGCACGGAAGCGGCCATGTATTTTTTCGGGTGCGACATGTCATGCCTCTTTAAGCGCGATATCTACCGTACGCACAATCTACAAGGGATTTTCATTGAAGAAATAAAAAACTGAAGCGGGCGATGTTGCTTTCAAGCGTCCTAATTTATCAATCCGTATTAGATGAGTTTCGGCGCAGGCACCCAAACGTGTTGCCTTTAGCTGAGCAAACGCAATTTTTTGATCGCCGCAGAAACGTTCACTGCTCAACTCTGCTGACATCCCGTACGGCACCACGCGCTGCGCTGGTCGTCATGGCCGCATAGGCCCGGAGCGCTGAGGAGACAACACGGTCGCGGGAGGCAGGTTTCCATGCAGCTTTTCCTTTTGCCAGCATAGATTTGTTGCGACGCGCCAGTTCTTCGTCCGACAGCCGTACCTCAATACGACGATGGGGGATGTCGATGTCGATGATATCGCCATTTTCAATCAACCCGATCGTGCCGCCCGCAGCCGCTTCCGGCGAAACGTGACAGATGGACAGGCCAGCGGTTCCGCCCGAAAAACGGCCATCCGTGATCAAAGCGCAGGCCTTGCCAAGTCCCATGCTTTTCAAATAGCTGGTGGGGTAAAGCATTTCCTGCATGCCGGGCCCGCCTCTTGGGCCTTCGTAGCGAATAACCACCACGTCGCCAGCCTTAACCTGGCCGCCAAGAATTTTATCGACGGCCTCTTCCTGGCTTTCGCAAATCACCGCAGGGCCGGAGAATTTCAAATTATTCTCATCGACGCCTGCCGTTTTAACGATGCTGCCGTCTATCGCCAGATTGCCGAACAGAACAGCCAACCCGCCATCCTTGGAGAAGGCATTCGCCGCATCGCGAATGACTCCCGTTGTGCGGTCGGTGTCGAGGGAATCCCAACGCGTGTTTTGGCTAAACGCCTCCGTCGTGCGCTTACCGCCGGGGGACGCTCGATAGAATTCCTGAAGCTTGGCGTCTTTGTTGCGAGCGATATCCCACTTATCAAGCGCCTGCGCCATGCTATCGGCATGCACGGTCGGGCACGCACGGTTGACGAGACCGGCGCGGTCGAGTTCGCCAAGGATCGCCATAATGCCGCCGGCTCGATGCACGTCTTCTATATGCACATCCGGCTTGCTGGGAGCGACCTTGCACAGGCACGGCACTTTGCGCGATAGGCGGTCGATGTCAGCCATGGTAAAAGCGACTTCGGCCTCGTTAGCTGCGGCCAGCAGGTGAAGAACCGTATTCGTCGAACCGCCCATGGCGATGTCCACTGCCATGGCGTTCTCGAAAGCCTGAAGGCTTGCAATCGAACGCGGCAAAGCGCGCGCGTCCCCCTGCTCGTACCACCGGCGGGCCAGCGCGACGATGCGATGGCCTGCTTCCAAAAACATCTCTTTGCGGTCGGTGTGCGTGGCAAGCATGGTGCCATTACCGGGCAAGCCGAGCCCTAACGCCTCGATCAGGCAGCTCATGGAATTCGCTGTAAACATGCCCGAACACGAACCGCACGTCGGACAGCCGTGGCACTCGTATTCCTGCACCTCTTGGTCGGAAACCGAAGGATCGGCTCCTTTGATCATCACGTCGATCAGATCGACAGCGCGGGTCTTGCCGCCGATGGTGACCTTGCCGGCCTCCATAGGGCCGCCGGTGATAAAGATGGTCGGAATGTTAAGCCGCAGCGAGGCCATCAACATGCCTGGCGTAATCTTGTCGCAGCCTGAGATGCAAACCAGCGCATCGGCGCAATGAGCGTTGACCATATACTCGACCGAATCCGCGATCAGGTCGCGCGAAGGCAACGAGTACAACATGCCGGAATGGCCCATCGCGATGCCGTCGTCGATGGCAATCGTGTTGAATTCCTTGGCGACGCCACCGGCCTTCTCGATCTCGCGCGCAACCAGTTGGCCCATATCCTTAAGGTGGACGTGGCCGGGAACAAACTGGGTGAAGGAGTTGGCGACAGCAATGATCGGCTTGCCAAAATCTTCGTCTTTCATGCCTGTGGCGCGCCATAAGGCGCGGGCGCCAGCCATCTTGCGGCCATGGGTCGATATGCGTGAAGGGTAGGTTGCCATTGCCTTAGTCCTTGCATTGTTAAGTCTTAGTTTGAAAAAGATGAACCGGATTGCATCAAATTGTCACTAAAAATATTTAAGACCCGGACCAATTGAATTAAAAATAAAGGGGTTTTTGGGAAACGGCTGGGACAGGAAATTGACTTGTCAGGATAATCCTTAAATTCTTTCTTATTAGGGATGGAGTTTCCTTTGATTGCCCTTAGGGCCGATGACTCCTGCCGCGTGAAAACCCCTGGCAGGATTTTTTGTGCCGTTTTCACGCTCCGAAGATACCGGTCAGAACCGGAAGGAGGCGTGGCATGGAAGTCTTTGGACTTGATAGTGGAGCGGGCGACGAGGATCGAACTCGCGACCCCGACCTTGGCAAGGTCGTGCTCTACCGCTGAGCTACACCCGCATCCTGCGCCAAAACCTTGAAACGGCTCCGGCGGCCAAAAGCGGAGCGATCATACAGACCTTGTGGTTGTTTGCAAGGCCCATACGCGGCGCATTCCTCTCCCCTTGCGGGAGAGGATAGAAAACCTTAAGTTTGCATAGCGCTTGCGGAGCAAACTTTAGGTTTTCTTGGTGAGGGGTTTTTTGATCTTCTGGCCGCGAAGAAACCCCCTCACCTGCAAAAACTAAGGGCTTACTTCGTAAGCCCAAGTTTTTGCTTCCTCTCCCGCAGGGGGAGAGGGACTCATTCGGCCAAGTTGCTCTTTAATTTAAACGACACAGGCCACTATGGACTCGATAACGCCAACATCACCGCCGCAACCCCAACCGGTATCAAGCGATCCCGTCAAGGTCGTGACTGTCGCCAATTTCATGGCGGAGGTTATGGACGCCTCGCGGCAACGGCCGGTGATTGTCGATTTCTGGGCGCCGTGGTGCGGGCCGTGCAAACAGCTTGGCCCTGTGCTGGAAAAACTGGTGCGCGCGCAAAAGGGCGCCATACATCTGGCCAAAATCGACATCGACCGCGAACCTGAAATCGTGCGGCAACTGCGCGTGCAATCCATCCCGGCCGTCTTCGCCTTTTTTAAAGGCCAGCCTGTCGACGGCTTTATGGGGGCGCTGCCGGAACCGCAAATCAAAGCCTGGCTGGAACGTCTGTTGAAAGCGACAGGTTCAAGTCCGCAAGACGACGCGACGATTGAAACGGAAACGGCGCTTAAGCAAGCGACTGAGCTTCTGGAAAAAGACGATGCCGCCGGAGCGCAGGCCATTTATGCCGAGATTTTGGAGAAAGATCCAACGAATGCGGCTGCCAAGGCCGGATCGCAGCGCTGTCTGCAGGCGTTGGAACTGGCGGAACAGGCGCAAATGGCCGCCGGATCGCTTGCGGAATTGCAAATAAAAGTTCAACAGAATCCCGGCGATCATCAAGCGCGTTTCGATCTCGCGCTTGCGTATTACGGCGCGGGTCAGCGCGAACAAGCGGTAGAGGCTCTTCTTGAAAGCGTTCGCCGCAACCGGAAATGGAATGATGAAGCCGCGCGCAAACAACTTTTGAAAATGTTTGAAGCCTTCGGCCCGGTCGATCCGCTCACCATTCAGTCGCGCAAGCGCCTGTCGTCGATTTTGTTCGCATGACAAGCGATCCCCCACAGGCGGCCACCGCACCGACGGCGCTACCGGAAGAGTTGCCTATTTTTCCGATTGCGGGCGTGTTGCTTCTGCCGCGCGGGCGAGTGCCCCTGAACGTTTCAGAGCCGCGCGATCTTGCCATGGTGGAAGATGCCTTGGGGCATGGCCGCTTGATCGGCATCATTCAACCGGCTTCGAGCGACGACAAAACGCCTGTGCCTGTGCTTTATAAGGTGGGTTGTGCCGGGCGGATCACGTCGTTCGCCGAGACCGACGACAATCATTTCCTCATTAGCCTTTCCGGCGTCTGCCGTTTTGCGGTGGCGGAAGAATTGCCGCAGCGTCATGGCTACCGCCGCATCAGGCCGGACTGGCGGGATTATCTCAACGATGTCGGGCCTGTCGAAGACGTGGATTTCGATCGCGCGCGCCTCATGAACGTGCTGCGCCAGTATTTCAAAACGCAAGGCATTGCGACCGACTGGGCCGCAGTGCAGAACGCATCGTGCGAAACGCTTGTGTCATCTCTGGCGGTGGTTTGCCCGTTCGAGCCCAGCGAGAAACAAGCGTTGCTCGAAGCGCCGGATTTAGAGGCTCGCGTGAAACTCCTTATCGCGCTTCTTGAGATGGCCAGCTTGCCTCAACGCGAGACGGAGAGTGCGCGGCATTAGTCCTTTACAACATTCCGCACGTCCGACCTCGGACACCGGTCCGTTCCGGCGTGCTGGCATTTGAGCGCGGTTTCTGAGTCGCAAAAATCGCACAAGGCGTAAGGTTCCGGCAACGCGATCTGCTGCCGGTTGATTCTGAATCCCGCCGTGCGGAATGTTTGCAAAATGCGGGAAAACGTTTCGGGCTTGATGTTAAGCCAGGAGGCAATCAGCGCCTTGTCGAACGGCAGGTTTATTGGCTGGCCGTCCCATACCGTTTCAAGATGCAGGTTCAGCAAAAACCAACCGACGCGTTCGGTCGCGCTTCGCAGAGTCATCTGCTCGAACTGCGTGACGAGGCGTTGCGCGTGGCGTGTCGTAGCGGCCAGCATGTTCAGCGCAAGCTCTTTGTATTGCCGAAGCGCATCGCGCATCACCGGCGCCGGGATGGCCAGTAATTTGATTTTTGTGACGGCCTTTGCGCTTATGCCACAGGCGCTGTTGGCGCTAAGAACGTCGGCATCCAGCAGCGCCTCTTTTTTTCCGAGAATCTGCATAATGGATTCATTGCCCTCGGCCGTGCTTTTGAAAATCTTCACGAGGCCGTCGAGGATGATGAAAAACCGCGTTGCCTGTTCGCCCTGAATCAGGAAAAGGCTGTTCTTGTCGTAATGCACGAGCCGCGCCGCATGCAGGATTTCGCGCAGAATGCCCACGCCGATGCCCTTAAAAAGCGGGCACGTTTTGATCAAGTCGAGATGGGTTTCGACATCCGTATCGAGAATTTGCCCGATGCCGATAAGAACAGGGTGTTCAGTGTCCTCGTCGGCAAGTTGCCCCGTCAGCATTCTAGCCGCGTCATGCAGCAACGTGGTCTGCGCGTCGAAGATCGTAAACCAGTCGCGCGCTGTTACTGCATCAAGCGCCTGCAAGGAACGGCCCGTCACGATAGTAGTGTTGATATCGTCGGCAGCGTTGCCCCACACATTTTCGGTTCTGAGCGTGGCGAAGGTTTGCTTCTGGTTTTCGTCCATCAGGCCGAAAAACAGACGTTCGTATGTTTGCTGCTCATTGATAATATCTTTGAGGTGCGCCGCGTTATCAGCATTGCCGAGCCATTCAGAGCTGATCCGGTATGCCCCCGCTTCGCGTTCAAGCGCGACTTGTTCTTGCCACTGCAACAAGGCAGCGAGAGCGCTCATGCGGGCGGGGCTATTACGGTTGTCATGAATCATGAGTTCTGTGACAAGCGCGATAGCCGGAAGAATTAATCCCTGCGTGTATCGCTCGATGGCGTCCGGAAGCTTGGTAAAACGGGCGACGATGTGATGGCGCTGCCGGTTCAAATCCTGAAGGAACCGGAACAGCCCTTCGCTTTTGGCGCCAGGCCGGCGTGGCAAGGCCCAGATATTTTCAATGGCGGCATCGGTCAAGGTAAACTGGCTTTGCAGTTCGGCGGCCGCGCGTTCATCAATGACGGATAGATAAAGCGCCACTAACCCGCGCTCTTTTTGTGCGTGGCGGAGAAACTCGATACAGGCGAGAAGGGGGCTGGACAAGGGAATACCGCTTTAGAGATCTCCTATTATACGCTTGTTTAATATGAGAAAAAAGGGTTTCTTGATCTGGATCAATGCGCGCATTAGCGTGTTTGTGAACTGTTCGCGGGTTAAATGTATGCCATCACAGAGCCTTCCCATACCTCTTGCCCGCGGAGCGATGCGCTTGATGCCACCGCCCGTCTTGTCGCGGCTGGTGGAAGCGCTTGTGCGGAAAATGGCGCGGCGTCATCCGCGTTTGTTTAAAAACCTCGCGCGGTTAGGGCCAGCCGTCGTTCAATTTAAGCCTCTCGATTTGCCGCATAGTTTTACACTGAGACTTGGCGATGGGCCGGTCACTTTGCAGTTAACCGGCAAAGATGAGGAAGCTCCGGACGCCTGCATTCAAGGAAATCTAGCGGTGCTTCTGGATATGCTCGAAGGACGGACGGATGGCGATACGCTGTTCTTTTCGCGCGACATTGTCGTGACGGGAGACACATCGCTCGTCGTGGGTCTTCGCAACACGCTGGATCGGGAAGAAATCAATCTGTTGGATGAGGTTTTATCTCTGTGCGGCCCGTTTGAAAAATCCGCAGGTATGGCGCTCACTGTTTTGGGGCGGCTCGAACAGAAGATCAGAGAAAAAAGGGCGGCGTGAAAGCAACTTCAAAACTTGAACTCGTTTGTCCAGCCGGGACTCCGGCGGCTTTGCGCGCGGCCATTGAGGCGGGCGCTGACACTGTTTATTGCGGCTTTCGGGATTGCACGAACGCGCGCAATTATCCCGGCTTGAATTTCGATGCGGATGAGTTGGAAGAGGGCGTGGATTACGCTCATGCGCGCGGGCGCAAGGTTCTTGTCACCGTCAATACGTTTCCCCGCGCGGGGGATTTGAAACCATGGCACAAGGCGATCGATAACGCCGCTAACGCCGGAGCCGACGCCGTCATTCTCGCCGATATCGGATTGTTCGATTACGCCAGCCGGAAACATCCGAAATTGAGATTACATCTTTCCGTGCAGGCTTCGGCCTCCAATGCTCTGTCGATTGCCTTCTTTCGGGATCGTTTCAATGCGAAGCGCGTCGTTCTGCCGCGCGTTTTGTCGGTGGAGGAGGTCGCGGCGCTGATCGATGAGATCAAAATGGAAACGGAAGTGTTCGCTTTCGGCAGCGTCGGCCCGATGTCGGAGGGGCGTTGCTTTTTGTCGTCTTACATCACCGGCCTGTCGCCCACCAGCGAAGGCGTCTGCGCGCCCGCCAGCCATGTTTCGTACAAGGAGGACGGCGCGTGCATGAAATCCTGTCTGGGCAATGTCACCTTGAACCGTTTTGCCAAGGACGAGCCAGCGGCTTATCCGACGCCGTGCAAGGGGCGGTATGTCACGAACGGAAAAGCTTCGTATTTGTTCGAAGAACCCATCGGTCTGAATGCGCTTGATATTCTGCCGCAGTTGCAGGCGGCGGGCGTGACGGCGTTGAAAATCGAAGGCCGTCAGCGTAGTCGCGCCTATGTGACGCAGGTTGTGAACGCTTTTCGCAGAGCGCTCGACGCGATGGCGCGCGGCGAAACGGGTTCGTTCGCCAACGACCTGAAAACAATCGCCGAAGGAGGCCGCGAAACGTTCGGGGCTTATAAGAAGGGATGGAGATGAAGCGAGGTTCGAGGTTCGAGGTTCGAGGTTCGGGGGAAGCCTTTCTTACCCTCGGCCCTTTGCTGTTTCATTGGCCTGCGGAAAAGCGCCGCGATTTTTATTTCCGCATCGCCGATGAAGCCGATGTGGATTGCGTTTATCTCGGCGAGGTCGTGTGTTCCAAAAGGGAACCGTTTTTCGAGCCATACCGGCAAGCCGTCATCGACCGGCTGCGAAAGGCCGGAAAACAGGTCGTGCTTTCAACGCTCGCGTTGATTACGGCCAAGGGGGAAATCGCCGCCTTGAAAGGCCATCGCAAAGCCGGGTTTCTGATCGAAGCTAATGACGTCGCCGCCGTTGAAACGCTGGCAGGAAAGCCGTTTGTTGTCGGGCCTTTCATCAACACGATCAACGAAGGCACGCGCGATTTTCTGATAAGCCTTGGCGCGACGCGCATCGTTTTGCCCGTCGAATTGACGGCGAAAGCGATTGGCGTGTTGGCAAATGATAGCGCAAATTTCACAAAAGCACGGTGTGTCATCCCCGCGAAAGCGGGGATCCAGCGGCCTGCGTCGGCAGGCCGTATGAGTCATGCGCCGCGCAGACGCGCGGCACTGGATTCCCGCTTTCGCGGGAATGACGTGAGTATTGAATTTGAAATCCAGGTCTTCGGACGGCAGCCATTGTCCGTTGCCATGAGATGTTATGCGGCGCGCGCACATGGGCTGCATAAAGACGGCTGCCGGTTTTCTTGCGGGCAGTATCCCGACGGTCTTTTCGCCGAAACGCTCGATGGCCAGAAGCTGCTGACGATCAACGGCACGCAAATTTTGTCGCATGGCTACGTTGTGCTGCTGAAAGAACTGGCGGCATTGCGCGCGCAAGGCGTCACGCACTTCCGTTTATCTCCGCACGACGTGGACATGGTGCGAGTCGCAAGCCTTTACCGGGACGTTCTGGATGGCAAAAAAGAACCGAAAGCGGTTCAGACTCAACTCAAAAAAATTGTTAACGCCCCTTTTATCAACGGATTCCTTCACGGGAAGGAAGGACTGGCTTGGGAGTCTAATTAACGCCAGGTCTATTAAGGCCAGGTTTATATAGTTTAATAGCTGGAGCTTTTGTGCTTGCAAGTGGTGTGGCTTCACTAACTATTTCCTTGACGGCATTTGGATCTTTTAATGATGTTCTCTTCATCTCTATGCCATCCACGGTTGTTGGAATACCCTTGTGCGGAGCGGGACTAATAATCTTGTGGGTTTTACCGTCGGGTCCCTTAAACTCGGCTGAGAATGTGCCCCCATCCCTCAACAGCATAGCTCCCGTCATGGGAAGCTCTGTAACGTTGTCGTCCTCGTTTTTTTGAGTTGAAAAAGAAAAAAGTCTGTAGCTGCTTCCTGCCTCTGCCTTTCCATCATAAACAACAAGAAGGGCTCCCTTATGGCCTTCGGAAAATATTGGGCTGTCATCTGGAAGCGCGATAGCCAGTATCCCCGTATAACGACTGTCTTCAGACGTAGCTCCTTGCGTTGACGTTGTTTGGTTTCCCGTTGGTGATCCCGCAGCGCTTGCCTCGCTGGTTTGTCCAATAGTTGCTGCGGCTGCTCCTACGCCAGCAACGACGGCGAGACCGAAAGTCAATATTCGAGATAATGGCCCACGATTTCTCATAATGTTCTCCCACAAAAATCTAGAAACGTTATGAGCGTACTATATAAATGTTGTAAAAGTGTTTATAGAAATTTACAGTTAATGGTAATTAACCTCGGATTTTTCTTGGTGTTGATCCTTGGCACACGTTTATCAATGGGTTTATCTATGGATTCTTCCGTGGCTAAAGAAGGCTTGGCGTGGACGCCATAAAGACCCCGATTCGCACATACCCCTGTATTCCTTGTGCTTTCTCAAACGGTAAAACTGTGGATCATATTTTTTTGTTTCCATGCAATTTATGTGCTACTTTTAGATCAAGTTTGATCCGTCCGCGAACCGATGGGCGGCAGGCCTGACAGACTCCTTGCAGGAGGGGTCTGCCGTTAATTTTTGCGGCGTCGTATGTTAATCCTTCTTTTGCCTTTTTCTTGATCTCGGTCAAGAGAGGCCACCATATTTTGTGCTTTAATCAACTTACTAACCTGCATATAGTAGAGACATACTGTGAACACAATTGAACACAGTGCAGTCTTACGGCAGCTCGCGCACAAGGCTTTTGGGGGATTTCATGCTCGATCAGGCAACGGCACGCATCATCGCTTTTGGACCGCGGCCCGCCGTACAGGGACATGAGGCCAAGGACAGCGGAACGCGAATCAATTGCTCGCATGCGGTCGAGGAATATCTTTCGAAAAGCGACTGGCGCATCAACGCCAATGCGAACGTCGGTTATAGCCACGCCGGGTTGGTCAACAACATTGCCGGCAAGGTCATTGCCAATTTCTGGCTCGATGAAGTGTATGATGCCGAAGAAGGCCGCGCGCATCGCGAAGGCGATTATCACATTCACGATCTCGACAGCCTCGCGGGCTATTGCGCGGGCTGGAGCCTGCGCCAGCTGCTCAGCGAAGGCTTCAATGGCGTTACAGGCCGCGTCTCAAGCCGCCCGCCGCGGCATTTCCGCGAAGCCTTGGGCCAGATGGCGAATTTTCTCGGCATTTTGCAGTCCGAATGGGCGGGCGCGCAGGCGTTCAGCTCGTTCGATACTTATCTCGCACCCTATGTTTTCCGCGATCAGCTGAGCGACAAGGAAATCAGCAAAGCCATCAAGCAGTTCGTCTATAACCTGAACGTCCCGGCGCGGTGGGGGCAGTCGCCTTTCACAAACGTAACGCTGGACATCACGGTACCGGACGATTTGCGCGAGCAGATGCCGATGGCGAAAGGCGATCATCTGTTCGCCAATCTCAAGCCCCGCGAGCAGGAAAAGCTTTTGGAGATGGCGCAGGCGCGCCGTCCCTTCATCAAGCGCCTGACCGACATGACGTATGCCGACTTCGTGCCGGAGATGGAGCGCATCGTTCTCGCCTACTACGACGTGATGACCGAAGGCGACAGCACAGGCCAGCCCTTCACGTTCCCGATCCCGACCGTCAACATCACGGAGCAGTTCGACTGGAACACGAAGATCGCGGATGCGATTTTCGAGAACGCCGCTAAGGTGGGCAGCTCGTACTTCCAGAATTTCATTGGCAGCCAGTACATGCGTACCGAGGATGGTAGCCGCCAGCCGAACCCGGAAGCCTACAAGCCGGGGGCCGTGCGCAGCATGTGCTGCCGCTTGCAGCTCGATTTGCGCGAATTGCAAAAACGCGGCAACGGCCTGTTCGGTTCGGCGGAGATGACGGGTTCCATCGGCGTCGTGACTATCAACATGGCTGCGCTCGGCCACAGATTTAAGAATGACGAAAAGAGCTTGATGGCCGAACTCGACCGGCTGATGGATCTTGCCAAGAGCACGCTGGAGAAAAAGCGCGCCTTCGTATCCGAGATGTTCGAGCGCGGCCTTTATCCGTACACGCGGCGTTATCTGTCTTCGTTCCGCAATCATTTCAGCACGATCGGCGTGAACGGCATGAACGAAATGGTGCGTAATTTCACCGGCGACGCCTATGACATGACCGATCCCGAAGGCATCGGCATGACGCTGCGTATCCTCGATCATGTGCGTAGCCGCCTGCGCGCCTATCAGGAAGAAACCGGTAATCTGTACAACCTCGAAGCTTCTCCGGCCGAGGGCGCGACGTATCGCTTCGCCAAGGAAGACAAGAAGCGGTTCCCCGAAATCCTTCAAGCCGGAACGTGGCCGAACGTTTACTACACCAACAGCAGCCAGATTCCCGTCGATCACACGGACGATCCGTTTGAGGCGCTGGACTTGCAGAACAAGCTGCAGTGCAAATACACGGGCGGCACCGTTTTGCATCTCTATATGAACGAGAAGATGGATTCGACGGATTCCTGCCGCCGGTTCGTGCGCTCGGTGCTTGAGAATTATCAGTTGCCCTACATCACGATTACGCCTGTGTTTTCGGTTTGCAACACGCACGGCTATTTGAAGGGCGAGCAACCCCAGTGCCCTCATTGCGCGGAGCCGACGCAAGTTTGGACGCGCGTGATGGGCTACTTCCGTCCGGTTGACAGCTTCAACATCGGCAAAAAAGGCGAGCACAGAGAACGCAAGCATTTCACGGAAGAAGCCGCCGACAAGCATTGCTGCGTGGCGGAGTAGGGAAAGACGATAAAAAGTGGGAGAAAGTCGCAAGGAGCTGAGTCATTCCCGCGAAAGCGGGAATCCAGCGCCGTGCGTCTGCGCGGCATAAGAGTTAAAAATGCCCAGACAGTATTACGTTTACATTATGGCAAGCGACAGAAACGGAACGCTCTATATTGGTGTTACAAACAGCCTGTCGAGACGTAATTTTGAACACAAAAACAAAGCCTTTAAGAGCTTCTCTTCACGTTATAAAATCAACCGTTTGGTTTATTGCGAAGCTCATGATGATGTCACCACAGCTATTACGCGTGAAAAAGCCATGAAGAAGTGGAATAGGGCGTGGAAAATTGAGCTGATTGAAAAATCAAACCCGGAATGGGATGATTTGTTTCCGGCATGAGGGCAATGACTCATGCGGCGCGCAGACGCGCGCCACTGGATTCCCGCTTTCGCGGGAATGACACGTTGGGAATATTGAGAATGTTACCCTTAACCTTTAATCTTTAACCTCTAGCCTCTAACCTCTAGCCTCTAGCCTCTAATAATGGGCCAACTGTACGACATAACGCCGTTCACGCTTCTCGATTTTCCGGGCGAGACGGCTTGCATTGCATGGTTCGCGGGCTGCAATCTGCGCTGCGTGTATTGCCACAACCCCGATATCGCTTTGGGGCACGGGGACAAGGAGATCGATGAGCTTGTCGCTTTTCTGAAAAAACGCGCCGGCATACTCACGGGCATCGTTTTTTCCGGCGGCGAAGCGACCTATTTTCCCGGCCTCGGCCATCTCGCGCAGCAGGCGAAGGAACTTGGCTATAAGGTCAAGCTGGACACGAACGGCACGCGGCCTGATGTTTTGGCTTATCTCATCCGCGAGCATCTCGTGGATTATGTTGCGCTCGATTACAAATGCATGCCAGACCGCGCCGAAGAGCTGATCGGCACATCCCGCTATACGAAACGTTTTTACGAAAGCCTTGCCCTTCTGATTGAGGCGTCAAGAAAAGGGCTTGGTCTTGAGATACGCACAACGTTTCATGCCGATCTGATGGATGAAGACGAACTGGCTTGGATCATCGAAGACCTTGATAAACACGGCTTCAAGGGCACGTACTACATCCAGAATGTCGTTTCGTATGGCGATAAAACAATCGGGCATATTCCCAGGCCGGAGCGTTCGATTAACCTCGAAAAGATCCCAAAACCGCGGAATTTCGAGATTGCGTTCCGGAATTTCTGAAATTTCGTAACATTCCGTCGCGACAATTGAGGCCGCGGGGGCTTGCCTTGGCGGCGGGGATAGGGGAGTTTGTTTTCAGGTGTCATTCCCGCTTTCGCGGGAATGACATGGGAGCAACGAAGAGGTTACGCATGTGCGGCATTGTGGGCATTCTGGCGGAAAGGCCTGTGGCGGATTTGCTGGCCGATGGGCTGCGACGGCTGGAGTATCGCGGCTATGACAGCGCGGGACTGGCGACGCTGGTGAACGGCGCTATCGAAACCCGCCGTGCCGTTGGAAAATTGCACAAGCTTACCGAGCGTCTGCAACGCGAGCCGTTAGCAGGGACCGTCGGCATCGGGCATACGCGCTGGGCGACGCATGGCCGCCCCTCCGAAGATAACGCTCATCCGCATGCTTCATCCAAGGTTGCCGTTGTGCACAACGGGATCATCGAAAACCACCGCGAGCTTCGCGCGGAATTGGAAGCGAAAGGCCATCGCTTTAAGTCCGAAACGGATACGGAAACTGTCGTCCATCTGATTACCGAAAATCTTCAACAGGGCATGACGCCGCAAACGGCCACTGCGGCGGCGCTGAAACGGCTTGAAGGCGCATTTGCCATCGGCATTTTGTTCGCGGGATTTCACCAGCTTCTCATCGGTGCGCGGCGCGGCAGTCCATTGGCCATCGGGTACGGCGAAAAAGAAATGTATCTCGGTTCCGACGCGCTGGCGTTGGCGCCGCTGACCAACCGGATCAGTTATCTTGAGGAAGGCGATTGGGTCGAGCTTCATCCCGGTAAGGCAATCGTTCATGACCAGACCAATCAGGTTGTTGAGCGCAAAATTCTCCAAACGGCGCTGTCGGGCGCGATGATCGGCAAGGGCGAGTACCGCCATTTCATGCTCAAGGAAATTTTCGAACAGCCCACGGTAGTCGGCGACACGCTCGCGTCGCTTGTGACGGCGAACAACGATCTGGCGTTGCCGAAATTGCCGTTTAACTGGAAGGAAATCTCGCGCCTGACCGTCGTCGCCTGCGGCACGGCCTGTTACGCGGGCATGGTCGCGAAATACTGGTTCGAGCAACTGGCGCATTTGCCGGTTGAAGTTGATATTGCCTCCGAGTTCCGCTACCGCGAAGCGCCATTGCCTAAAGGCGGCGTGATGATCGCTATTTCGCAAAGCGGAGAGACGGCGGATACGCTGGCGGCGATCAAATACGCGAAAGATCAGGGCCAGAAGATTCTGGCCGTCGTCAACGTGCCGCAAAGCACGATTGCGCGTCTGGCGGATGTCGTCGTTCCGACGCTGGCGGGCCCGGAGATCGGCGTGGCCTCGACCAAGGCTTTCACCACGCAACTGGTTGTGTTGCTTTGTCTGGCTGTTACGGCAGGCGTTGCGCGGGGGAGGCTGGATGCCGCGCGCGCCAAGGCCGTTATGCAGGCGCTGCGCGAAGTTCCGGCGCAACTCAACGGCATTCTGCGCGACGAGCACAAGCTTCAGGAACTGGGTCAGAATCTGGCCGAGGCACGCGACGTTCTCTATCTGGGGCGCGGATTGCTTTATCCGCTGGCGATGGAAGGCGCTTTGAAGCTGAAAGAAATTTCCTACATTCACGCCGAAGGTTATGCGTCGGGCGAAATGAAGCACGGCCCGATCGCGCTCATCGACGAGACGATGCCCGTCGTCGTTCTCGCGCCGCACGACGGATTGTTCGAGAAGACGGCCTCCAACGTTCAGGAAGTCGTGGCGCGCGGCGGAAAGGTCGTTCTGTTCTCGGATACGGCAGGCTTGGCGAAAATCGGCATCAAGCCTTTCTGGAGCATGAATCTTCCGGAAAGCGATCCTGTTGTGATGCCGTTGCTCTATGCCGTTCCGGTGCAGCTGCTCGCCTATCACACGGCGCTGGCCAAAGGCACCGATGTCGATCAACCGCGGAATTTGGCGAAGAGCGTGACGGTGGAGTGAAAAAGATCAAGTATAGTGCTGTGAATCCCGTTAACCATAGAAAACACTTTTGCTCTCGCAGAATTGTCATTATAAATTAAAAAAGCCGCCAATTTCAAGGAGAACGGCAATGACAAACAGCACAGAGCAAATAGACCCAAAACTCTTGAACTTAGTCATTGATGGTTACGCCCATGAAATCTACTTGGACCGGACTGTACGTGCAGATAGGCGGAAGGCGATAGAACATCTCGGTACCTCTAATCTCACAGAAGATGAAATTAAAAATCTCACAGAAGATCAAATTAAACCATTTGCAGAGGGCTTTTACGTACTACGCCTTGCGGTAGAGATGATGGAGGCTGTCAACGGGGCTCCCCAGATATTGCAAGAACGGAAAATTCGGACCCCAACAAAAGAGGAATTTTTTGCGGCTACACGTGAGAGCTTTGAACGTCTCTGTTACGCTCGGCAGCTAAATGATTGGGATCTAGCTACGCAGGAAGTTGGGAAGAGGTTGGAAGAGGGGGGGCCTGATCATCCTTTGCGTCGCCTATTAAAAGAGCTAGGGATGGCGAGGCAACGCCGTCGAACTACAATACTGGCTCAAATTGTTGCTGCATGTAGACCTGCTGTGGCGCCAGGATAATAACGGACTTCTTCTAAAAAAGAACAAGTGACGAAGCTATCGCCGCTTGTTTTTGTGGGCGAAACACGGCGCTGAAAAATGGTGTTGGCCAAAGGCACAGATGTCGATCAACCGCGGAATCTGGCCAAAAGCGTGACGGTGGAGTGAAAAAGATCAAGTATAGTGCTGTGAATCCCGTTAACCATAGAAAACACTTTTGCTCTCGCAGAATTGTCATTATAAATTAAAAAAGCCGCCAATTCCAAGGAGAACGACGATGCCCGATATAATGGATATTGTTCGCTCGGATCTGTTGGAAGAAGCCAAAAAATATCGCGCCCATGAAATTTATTTGGACCGAACGGAACGTGCAGATTGGCATGCGGCGGTAGAAGTACTTAAGACTCAAGGTTTGCCTCATACCACAGATGAGGAAATTAGCCCAACAGCACGGGCTCTTTCCGTAGAACGCTTGAATAAAGAAAAGGATTTGAGTCAGCAAGAGAGAGACTTGCTTCGGCAAGAAGATTGGGATTAAGCTGAGCGGGAAGTTATGATTGATCTGAGGGAAAAGGGGCCCAGCCATATGTTATATCGCGTCTCGAAAGAGCTAAATGCAGTAGAGCAAAACGCTAAATTAGCTGTTCAGGAAAGCGTTAGATCAGTTCAATTCACTGTTGAGCAAAGAGTTCAATCAGTTCGCGATACGCTAAAACTATAACAAACATCTTCTATAGAAAAATAAACGGCGAAACTGTCGCCGCCTTTTTTCGTAAGCGAAAAGCTGCACCTGAAAAAAGTCTGGCCAAAGGCACAGATGTCGATCAACCCCGCAATCTGGCCAAAAGCGTGACGGTGGAGTGAGAAGACTCAATCTCAACGTCATTCCGGACAATTTTGTTTTCGCGTCGTAAAGCGAGGCGAAACAAAATTGATCCGGAATCCAGTCACATTATCTATAAGTGCGGTTTTGTGTATGGTGGGACTGGATTCCGGATCAAGTTTCCTTCGTCCCGTCTCCACCCTGCTTTCGCGGGGTTTCGCCGGGCCGAAAAGAAACTTGTCCGGAAAGACGTTGAGGTTAGGCGGTTATTTTAGAATGGCGAAAAGACTAACTTTCCGGGACGGATTCCCGCTTTCGCGGGAATGACGGATGCTTTATTGTACTACGTTCCGAAACTTTCGGACGGACATATAATTTCAAGGTACAACAATGACGAAACAGCAAGAATGGACTCCCGATAGCTGGCGCGCCAAGAAAGCCATGCAGCAGCCGACGTATCCCGATGCGGCAAAGCTTCGCGCGGTTGAGGAGCAGGTTGCGAAATTGCCGCCTCTGGTTTTCGCGGGTGAATCGCGCCGCCTTAAAAAAGCGCTGGCGAAAGTCGCCGTCGGCGATGCTTTTCTGTTTCAAGGCGGCGATTGCGCCGAAAGCTTTGCCGAGTTCAGTGCCAATAATATCCGCGACACGTTCCGCATCATCATGCAGATTGCGGTCGTGTTGACCTTCGGCGGCGCGACGCCTGTCGTGAAGATCGGGCGCATGGCCGGTCAATTCGCCAAGCCGCGCTCAAGCGATGTTGAAACTAGAGACGGCGTAACGCTACCGAGCTATCGCGGCGACATCATCAACGGGCTGTCCTTCACGCCCGAAGCGCGCGTGCCCGATCCCGAACGGATGGTGCGCGTTTACAATCAGGCGGCTTCGACGCTCAATCTGCTGCGCGCCTTCGCGCAAGGCGGCTATGCCGACCTGAACGAAGTGAACCGTTGGAATCTGGATTTCGTGCAAAGCAGCCTGCAAGGCGAGCGTTACCGCGATCTGGCGCGGCGCATCGGGGAGTCGCTGGAGTTCATGACTGCCTGTGGCGTCACCGGCGAAACCACGAAAGCGATCCGCGAAACCGAACTTTTCACGTCGCATGAAGCCTTGCTGCTGCCATACGAGCAGGCGATGACGCGCGTCGATAGCACGACGGGTGACTGGTACGATGTTTCGGCGCATCTGCTTTGGATCGGCGACCGCACGCGCCAGCCGGATGGCGCGCATATCGAGTTCATGCGCGGCGTGAAAAATCCGCTTGGCCTCAAATGCGGCCCGACGCTAGACGCAGACGAACTTCTGCGGTTGATCGACATTCTGAACCCGAAAAACGAACCGGGACGGATAACGCTTGTCGCGCGCATGGGAGCTGACAAGATCAAGAAAAGTTTGCCGCCCTTGTTGCGTAAGGTGAAGGAATCCGAACGCACGGTTGTGTGGTGCTCCGATCCGATGCATGGCAACACGCAGACGGCATCCAACGGCTACAAGACCCGCGATTTCGATCGCGTGATGGCCGAAGTGCGCGACTTCTTCACCGTCTGCGATAGCGAAGGCGTGTGGCCCGGCGGCATTCATCTTGAGATGACGGGACGCGATGTTACGGAATGCACCGGCGGCGCGTCGGCCGTGACGGAATCCAATCTGTCCGATCATTACGACACGCACTGCGATCCGCGGTTGAACGCGTCACAAGCTTTGGAGCTTGCTTTCCTTGTTGCGGATCATTTGAAAAACCAACGCCAGCGCAGGGCGCGAGAAGCCTAAAGCATAGAATAAATCACCCTCCCCTTGCGGGAGGGTCGATTTTGCGTAGCAAAATCGGGGAGGGGTTAGATCTCCGCTCTTCCCATTTGAGATTTTGCCAGTTTCAACGATGACCCCTCCCCGAAATCGCAAGTGCGATTTCGACCCTCCCGCAAGGGGAGGGTGATTAAACTTGATTGCTTAAGCAGTGCTTATGTGGTACTAATACAGTACTATCATTTGATGGAGGCTTGCCATGACAGATATCGCCATCGTTTATCACTCCGGCTATGGCCATACGGCCGCGCAAGCCGAAGCCGTGCGCCAGGGAGCTGCCAGCGTTCCGGGCGCAAACGTTCATCTCATCAAGGCCGAAGACGCCGAGAAGAACTGGGATCTTCTCAACAGCGCCGACGCGATTGTTTTCGGCTCGCCCACGTACATGGGAAGCGCCTCGGCGCCGTTTAAGGCTTTCATGGACGCGACGTCGAAACTTTGGGCGGAACAAAAATGGAAAAACAAATTGGCGGCGGGCTTCACCAATTCCGCTAGCCAAAGCGGCGATAAACTGAACACGCTTGTTCAGATGATGATCTTCGCCATGCAGCACAGCATGATCTGGGTGGGGCTCGATCTTTTGCCCGGCAACAATTCGAGCAAGGGCTCCGTGAACGATCTCAATCGTCTTGGCGGTTTTTCGGGCGCCATGTCCCAATCCAACGCCGATCAAGGCCCGGAACTTGCGCCGCCGGAAGCCGACCGCAAAACAGCCGCACATCTCGGTCAGCGCGTGGCCGAGTTGGCAGGGCGGTTTAAAACCGCCTAAATTTTATTGATAAGGGAATTCGCTTACGCCTGCGTATCGACGCTTGATCCGCGGCCTGAATCAGCAGGAGGTGGCGGAGGCGGCGCGGGAGGCGGCGTTTCGGGAGCAGGCTCCGGCTGCGGCGCAGCGTTCTGGACGTTCGCAAGCTGCGTCGAAACAACGCCTTGAGCTGCAGAGACGGCATCAACCATAATGACCTCCAAATACTGAATCGCTCCAATAAGGCTTACTATACATGAATCAGCTTTCTAAATGGATAAGATAATATGAATGTTTATTAACTATAAAAACATAAGAAAAATGCCATTTTTACCTATTTTAATATTCAACTTCCCAAAAACATAGCCCATGCGCGGGGGCGGTGGGGCCGCCTTTGGTGCGGTCGGCAGCGGCGAAAGCAGCCGTGAAATCGGCGAGACTCCATTGCCCCGTGCCGACCATCACAAGCGTGCCGGCCATGTTACGCACCTGATGATAAAGGAAAGAACGCGCGCGCGCGGTGATCGTGACAAGCTCTTCCTCCTGCGCGATGCCGAGAAAGTCGAGCGTTTTAACCGGCGAATTGGACTGGCAATTATGCGCGCGGAAGGTTGAGAAATCATGCTTGCCGATAAGCGATCGCGCCGCCTCGCGCATCGGATTGACGTCAAGGGGCTTTGGCACATGCCACGCCTGATCCGCCAGCAACACCGGCGGCGCGCGGCGGTTGATGATGTGATAGCGATAGGTGCGTGATTTTGCGCTGAAACGGGCGTTGAAATCGTTGCTCACGGCTTCGGCCCGAACGACAACGACGCGATGCGGGCGAACATGAAAATTGATCGCGCCTTCAACCGTGTCTGCTTCTGCGTCTTTTTCCAGATCGAAATGCGCCGCCTGACCGCGCGCATGAACGCCCGCGTCGGTGCGGCCAGCGGCTTGCAGCGTTACGGTCTCGCCGGAAAATTTTTGAATCGCTTCTTCTAAAACCTGCTGCACCGAAAGATCGTGCGCTTGCCTTTGCCAGCCGCAAAAACCGCCGCCTTCATATTCAAGCGTCAATTTCCAGCGCGTCATGGGAAAACATGCCCGATGGGCAAACGCAAACCGCGCAGGAATGCTTCGCCATCCGTTGCGTTTTTCCCTGCGCGTTGCACTTTGATAAGGCGCAACGCCTGTCCACCGCAAGCTATCGTGAAATGCTCATCGAGCAACGCGCCGGGTGCGGCGTTTTGATCGGGAACAATTTCCGCCTTCAGAACCTTGATCTGTTCTTCGCCAAGACGGAAAAAAGTTCCCGGCCAGGGCGTCAGAGCGCGCACCTGCCGGTCGATGACGCTGGCAGACTTGCGCCAGTCGATGATGCCGTCCGCGCGGGTCAGCTTTGCAGCATACGTCACGCCTTCTTCGGGTTGCGGAGTCGGCTTAAGGCTGCCGTCAGCCAAGCCTTCCAGCGCGCGCGTAATCAGGAACGCGCCAAGCGCAGATAAATTGTCATGCAACGAGGTTGCCGTCGTGGCCGCCGTAATCGGAATGCTTTCTTTCAAAAGTATCGGGCCGCTATCGAGGCTTGCTTCAACTTGCATGATCGTGATGCCGGTCTCTGCATCGCCCGCAAGCATAGCGCGCTGAATCGGTGCGGCCCCGCGCCAGCGCGGCAGTAGCGACGCGTGGATATTGAGACAGCAAAGGCGCGGAATATCGAGTACGGCTTGCGGCAAAATTAGGCCATAGGCCGCAACGACAATCAGATCGAGCTTGAGATCGGCGAGATGCCGTTGCTCGGCTTCATCGCGTAAAGTTTTTGGCGTGCGTACTGCCAATCTCAATTCTTCCGCGACGCTTTGAACAGGTGATTTATGAATCTGCTGGCCGCGCCCTGCGGGTTTCGGCGGCTGGCAATAAACGGCTGCGATGGTATAGCCAGCGCGATGCAGCGCGCGCAAGGCCGGCACCGCGAAATCCGGCGTGCCCATAAAAGCGAGGCGAAGAGGGGTCATCCCGAACTTCTCAACAAGCGTGCGTCATTCCCGCGAAAGCGGGAATCCAGCGTGAGCGATAGCGAACATATGAGTCTACATACTTGAAATTGGGACAGACGTTGCGATTGCAGATTCATGCGCCGCGCAGACGCGCGGCACTGGATTCCCGCTTTCGCGGGAATGACGCATCCCTTTTTTCTAGCTTTGGAGCAAAATGTATATTTCATATGGTTCTCTACAACACTTTCCCATCAACCTTCTCCCGCTGCGCCTTTTCAATCTTGCGCGTGATCATTTTGCGTTTGAGCGGCGACAGGTAGTCGATGAACAACACGCCGTTCAGATGATCGATTTCGTGCTGGATGCATTGGCTCAGCAAATCTTCGGCTTCCAGCTCCTGCGTTTTGCCGTGCTGATCGATGTAGCTTATGCGGATGCGCTTCGGGCGCGTGATTTCAGCGTAATGCTCAGGGACGGAAAGGCAGCCTTCGCGATAGATGAACGTTTCGTCGGCTTTCCACAGAATTGTCGGGTTGGCCATCAGAAGCGCTTTGGTGCCATTGCGTTCTTCGGAAACATCGATCGTGACGATGCGCTCAAGCAACCCGACCTGATTGGCGGCAAGCCCGATGCCGTTGCCGATATACATGGTTTCCATCATATCCTGCATGATTTCGGCGACGCGCTTGTCGACGACTTTCACCGGCGCGGCTTTCTGGCGCAGCGTGGGATCTGGGATGGTGCGGATGGTGAGACGGGGCATAGTTAATGGGGACGGCTTATGGTTAACACTGCAAATCATTCTAGAGGAATGAAGGAAAAAAAGGAATTATTTTCATTTTTCTTATGATATACAGCCTGATTGTGGATTTGGAAATTTTAAGGAGATCAACATCATGAAAAACACAACTATTGCAGAAAAAGCCTACGAAGCTTTCCACGTTGCCAGTAGAAAAGATAATCCTGTGCATGTGAGGACCGATGCAATAAGTGATATGTGGAATTGCATTACTCGGAACATAGATACAACTGATCCCTCATGTTTTTCGGATGAAAAGATAGAAGAAATAATTGAATCGTTCGGTATTGATCCGCTAGACTTAAAAGCAGTAAGTCTCAATATTGACATTAAAAAACTTGAGTCCATTGTTTTTGGACGTATAACATCGCTTCGTGAATTAAAATGGCTCATCGGAAGGATAGCGGGCGTAGAATTAACAAGCCCCATAAAGGAGGAGCACGTTAACATCGCTATGAATTTGGCGTTGCCAGGAAAAAAAGATCCCATGAAAGCAGCTTGGTTTTGGCCTGAACCGCCTGTGGCAAAAGGTGAATTAATTGCTAGGACGCATCCGATGGGTCATGCTCTTGCGGTAGGTCAACGCTAAGGCTGCGTACATGCCTCTCCAAGGGCTCCATCTGAGGCAATTCCTCCTCCAGATTGGCCGCGCCGAAATCGCCAAGCTGCCGTGCTTTTCCCAGCACGTTGCGTTCTAAAGCGCCGACGGTTTTATTATAGGTTTCGATCACGCCACCCAGACGATTGCCGAGCATTCCCATCTGGCCAGCAAATATATTCAAGGCGCTGTGCAGCTTGCGGCCCAGTTCGGCGATGCGCTGCGTGTTTTCACGCAAGGATTCCTGCCGCCAGCCGTAAGCCACCGTCCGCAGAAGGGCGATGAGCGTCATCGGCGTGGCCAGCACGACTTGTTGCGCCATGCTGTATTCCATCAGATCGGCGTCGCCATCCAGAGCCGCGCTGAGAAAATGCTCGCCGGGCATGAACAGAACGACAAATTCCGGCGTGCCGTCGATCCGTTCCCAATACGCCTTGTTCGAAAGGCGCTTGATGTGATCCTTCACCTGCCGCGCGTGCTGTTTTAGCGCGCTCTGCCGTCCGGTATCGTCCGCGCTTTGCACGGAGTCCAGATAGGCGGTCAGCGAGACCTTGCTGTCGATAATCACGCAACGATTGCCCGGCAACGCCACGATGACGTCGGGCCGGATGTTGCCTTCGTCGTCCGAAACGGTTTCCTGCGTGCTGAAATCGCGCGCATGGATCGACATCCCCGTCATCTCAAGAATGCGCTGTAATTGCAATTCACCCCAGCGCCCGCGCGCGGTGGGAGCGCGCAAAGCCTGTAAAAGCTGGCTGGTTTCGTTGCGAAGCTGCACCTGCGTTTCGCGCGAGGCCGTCACCATTTCCGCTAACTCGCGGTAAGCGCCTTCGCGTTTCACTTCTAACGCCTGCAGTTGCGCGTCCATGCGTTGCAGCGTTTCGCGTACAGGTTTTACCATTTCGCCGATCGCAATCGTTTTTTTGTCGAGCGTAGCAGTGGCAGATTGTTCGCGCGCCGCCAGTTTGCCTTCAGCCAGTTGCAAAAACGCAGCGCTATTCTGATGCAACGTATCGGCCGCGAGCGCCTTGAAAGTATCAACTAGCTGCGTATACGAAGCAAAACGCGCGCGCATAACAAACGAGACGACAAGTCCGCCGAAAAGAAATCCGGCAGCAAAAGCGATAAACACAAGGAGAAGAGGGGTATCAAACATGCGAACAACCTAACAGAAAAGAATTTTAAATAACATCCCCTTAACGTCATTCCGGGGCCTGTCACTCACTGAAGGTATTGTTTTGTTTTTCAGAGCGCTGATTCAGTCAGTGAGAGACAGGAACCCGGAATCCAGTCCATCTACCCGCAAGGTTGATTTAGCGGGAAGCGTGACTGGATCCCGGATCAACTTTCTTTCGTCTCGACAAGCGAGCCGAAAAGAAAGTTGTCCGGGATGACGTACCGGATCAAATGCCACGGCCTTGTCCCAATCCCGTCACGATTCTGCCTGACAGGTTAGCTAGAGTTACAAGGCTCAAAACCCCAGTCACAGGGAGGCTATCATGAAAAGGATCATGCGACTGTTGGCGGTTTCGGCCTTCGTTACATCGCTTGCGGCATCGCCGGTTGCTTTTGCGGCTAACGGCGACAACGACGCAAGCCAACCTCCCGGCACTATGGGTGGAACAAGCGGGGATGAAACGCCTGTTCAGTACCTGGATGACGCGGCGATTACGGCCAAGGTCAAAACCGCGTTTGTCGTCGATCCGGACTTAAAAGCCCGCGATATTAGCGTCGAGACGACGCAAGGGATTGTCAGATTGATGGGAACCGTGGATTCGCAAGCCGAAAAGGACAAAGCAATGAACACTGCGCAGAAAATCAGCGGCGTCAAATCGCTCAAGGATGATTTGGTTGTACGCGGCGCGGAAGTCAGCGGGCAATAGGAACTACCGCCTGATCTTACGCATCAGAACTTTCAACACGTCGTCTGTTCCCGTTTTTGCGACAGCGGAAATCGCATAAACGTCCTTGCGGCTGGCTCTTTTCAACGCCGTGATTTTGCGTTTGATGGTTGCAGCGTCCAGCGCGTCGCACTTGTTCAAAGCGATGATTTCGGCCTTGCGGCTGAGATTGTGGCCATAGGCTTTCAACTCGGCGCGGACGGTTTTGTAATTCTTCACCACGTCTTCGTCCGTTCCGTCGATAAGATGCAACATGACTTTCGTGCGCTCGACGTGGCCGAGAAAACGGTCGCCGAGGCCGTGGCCTTCGTGTGCGCCTTCGATCAAACCAGGAATATCGGCCAGCACGAAATCGGCGACATCGCCTTTCTTGCCCATCCGCACGACGCCCAGATTGGGCGATAAGGTCGTGAAAGGATAATCGGCGATTTTTGGTTTGGCGCTCGTGCATGACGAAAGGAATGTTGACTTGCCCGCGTTGGGCAGGCCGATAAGGCCCGCATCGGCGATGAGTTTCAAGCGCAGCCAAACCTCGCGCTCTTCGCCGGGCCAGCCGGGCGTGAAATGGCGCGGCGCTTGATTGGTGGAGGATTTGTAATGCTGGTTGCCGAATCCGCCGTCGCCGCCTTTCAGAAGAACGACGCGTTGTCCTATTTGAGTCAAATCGGCCAGAATGGTTTCCCTGTCTTCGGCGAGAATTTGCGTGCCAACGGGAACGCGCAAAATCAAATCACCGCCGTCGGCGCCCGTGCGATTTTGGCCCGCGCCTGCGCGGCCGTTTTTCGCGATGTGATGTTGCCGATAGCGATAGTCGATCAGCGTGTTGAGGTTTGAAGCGGCCTCGAAAATCACGTCGCCGCCCTTGCCGCCGTTGCCGCCGTCAGGGCCGCCGAACTCGATGTATTTCTCGCGCCGGAAGCTGACGCATCCCGCGCCGCCATGCCCGCTTTGGATAATGATTTTGGCTTGATCGAGGAATTTCATCGTAATGCTTAACCTTCCACACCGACGTCATTCCGGCGAAAGCCGGAATCCATCTCTGAATGAGCCTCAAGGAAAACTTTTGTAAAAGTTGTTCTTGTGAGCAGATCGAGAAATGGATTCCGGCTTTCGCCGGAATGACGCTATTTTAATTGTTTTCTTCAAAAAGAGTTACTTGCTTGCCGCCGCTTCCGCCTCAACCGACACATACATCCGGTCGCTCTTTTCGCGGAACGTTACCTTGCCTTCGGTGGTGGCGAAGATGGTGTGGTCGCGGCCCATGCTGACGTTCGTGCCGGGATGAACCTTCGTGCCGCGTTGGCGGATGATGATGTTGCCCGGCATGGCCTGTTGCCCGCCCGACAGTTTTACGCCCAGACGGCGTCCGGCTGTATCGCGCCCGTTGCGGGATGACCCGCCTGCTTTTTTGTGTGCCATGGCTTTGTCTCCTAAGCTTTAATCGCCGTGATCTTCAGCACGGTATATTCCTGACGCTGATGCTTTTTGCGGCGATAATTCTGGCGCCGCTTTTTCTTGAAAACGATCAGCTTGCCGGTGCGCTCCTGCGCCACGACTTCGGCCGCGACTTTCGCGCCTGAAACGGTTGGCGCGCCGACGGTGACTTTGCCGCCGTCAACCAGCATGAGCACTTCGCCCAGCTCGACCTTTTTACCGGCCTCGGCGGGAAGCTTCTCGACCTGAATAATATCACCTTCGGCAACTTTGTATTGCTTGCCGCCGGTTTTCACCACTGCGAACATGTTTTGATCCTATATCAGCTAAATGCCGGGCTGCGCCCGGCGTAGCTTTCGCGTAAGCGGAAGCGAAGCCGGGTTTATGGGCGATTAAGGCTGCGGCTGTCAAGGAAAAGCAGGAAAAATGGCATTAACCTAGACTTCTTCCCCCCGATCCGGCCTTGGGGTCCGGCTCATGAGCCAAATCACGCCCAGCAAATCGAAAAAGCCTTTAACGGCCCGGCCCAGGAAATCGGACTTGGTGACGCCGAGCTGGCGGGGGCGGTCGTTGACGGGAACAAAGACAGTTTCATGCCCGTAAAGCTTAAGTAACGCTGGCATAAAGCGATGTAACCCACTGAAAAAAGGCAATTCCAGATAGGCGTTCCTCTGAAACAGTTTAAGGCTGCACCCGGTATCGGGGCAATTATCGTTCAGCAGGAACATGCGAATGGCATTGGCAAACCGGCTCGCAATACGCTTGCCTGGCGTGTCTTGCCGGTTGACGCGAATGCCGGCGGCCATAACCTTGCGTCCCCGCCCCTTGCTCCATGCCAACTCGCACAGGAGCGGGACGTCCGCCGGATTGTTCTGCCTGTCGCCGTCGATGGTCAGCACCCACGGCGCATGCGCGCGCCTGATGCCGTTGCGAAGCGCGGCGCTCATGCCGAGCCTTTGCCCATGGCGGATCAAGCGCACATGCGGGTAGCCTGCCATTGCCTTGCGGACTTCCGCGGCCGTGCTGTCCGTGCTGCCGTCATCGACGCAGACGATCTCGAACGCCTCGCCGACGGGCGCATAGGCTATCAGCGCATCCTCAATTTCGGCAACCAGCGGCGAGACATTTCCAGCTTCGTTAAAAAGAGGAATGACAACGGACAGAACAGGGGAGGAAGAGGTGGGGGCAGGCATCGAACAAGACCTTATCATTAACGGCATGTTCTTCTAGCAAGAACGGAAGCCCAAGTGTAGTGCTTAAGAACGGCAAAAAACAGGGCAGATGTAAACTCTTTGCTTTTCATCGCCATTTTGTCTAGTTTGCCGCACTTCATATGGAGTGCGCCCGTAGCTCAACTGGATAGAGCATCTGACTACGGATCAGAAGGTTGGGAGTTCGAATCTCTCCGGGCGCGCCATTCCTCAGTAGGGGGTACTTTTGCGAATACGTTGAAAGGCTTTCGCAAGGTATACCTGAGGGTTGCGCCTTCCAGTTGAAGGTTCGAAAACACCAAACCGAGCAAATGGCGTTTTTCGTCCGTTTTCGAACTCCTGAACAAAATCGGCGTTTTTCCGGCCAGAGCGATGATGTTGGATAAGGTCATCTTATAGCCGAGGTCGCCCTTGGTGTTGCACGAAAGCAAACGGATAATCTCGTTTTGACGCAGGCTAATCTCTTTGTGTTTGCGATCATAAACTTCTTTCATGATATGGCCCTCCAGCAGCAAATCTGTCAGGCGGTCAAGTTTCCCCGTCAGGTCATTCTTTTCGGTATTCAGCGCGCGAATCTGCTCGTAGTGGAAAGCCTTTTCAGCCTCGTGGCTGGTGCGGACGTAATCCAGTATCTCGGCCAGAAAGGTGTCGGGAATGGCCAGAGAGTTCAGGGCCGTTTCAATTTGCTTCAGGACGGTTCTTTCCTTGATCCATAGCTTTTTGTTGGGATTGGCGGGATCGCGTGTCACAAGATAGACATAGCGGCCTTTCTTAAGGTCGCAGGTTACCTTTCTGCCCGACACGGCGCAGGTTATAAGGCCGCGCAGGAGGAAGTTCGCTCTGGTCTCTTTAACGGCCTTCCAGGGGTGATTGATCTTTTCCCTTACCGCCTGACAGGCATCGAAGAGGTCTTGGCTGATGAATGTCGGGTAATTATGCGGATACAGCACACCTTTGATCTTCATCTGTCCCACATAGAACGGATTGTTGATGGTATCGCAGACAGTTTGGAGCATTAAGGCGTTGCCCTTGTCGGAACGCAGACCCCATTCGATGGTCATGCGGCGCAATTCAGCAAACGAGACCGTGCCGGTGGCGTATTCCAGAAACATCCGTTGGATCAAAATGGCACGGTCTGGATCGACGACGATGTTGCTGCGTCCTGTTTTGCCGTCCGGCTCATGGCGATAGCCCAACGGAGCCTTTGCAATCCATTCGCCCTTGGCGATTTTATGCTTGATGCTGCGCTTGACGTTGTCGGCCAATTGATCGGTATAGGACTGCGCCATAACCGTGCCCATGTTCCACATCATCTTCTGCATGCTGTTGGCATTTTTGTCGATGACGTTGCCCTCGCGCACGAAGTGGATTTCGAGCGAGTCTTTTTCCATCAGCGCATTCAGCACGGGCGTATGCGTGAAGCTGCGCTGCAAGCGATCAACACAATCGACAATAAGCGCAGTGCGCTGCTTCTGCTTGCCGATGAATTCAATCATGCGCTCGAATTCAGGACGATGGCCTTTGGTCGAGCTTTCGATGATGCGGAAAACCTGAATGACCTCAAGTCCCTTGCGTTCGGCATAGCTTTGCAAATTGGCAAGCTGGGCATCGAGCGAATAGCCTTGCTCCTGCTCTTCACTTGATACGCGGACGAGAACGACGGCTTTAGGCATGGCAATACCTCACTTGATAAAGTGAATCATGGACGCTTGGCATAGAAAGTCAATTGACCCCTAATGGATGTAGTTCGAAATATGAGACGAATTCACGGTTTAGGGCCGTCAGGCGACGAGGATGGTTAGGGTCTTCTGCTATTTAAGACAGGCCAATCGTAAGAATTCTTCCAATGCTACACGAAATTCACCCCAATTCGTCCCGACAAGCCTCGCTAAAGGGGCGCAATGGATCGAAAATATCTTGTTGCTTTGAAGTCGACATATCTTGAAATGTTTTCTTTGTCTTGGGATAGGTTTCGATAATCATACGCAGAACTTTATCGGCTTCTTCGATAACCTTTTCAGAGGACAGTATGCGCATAAGGTTGATAGTAGCATAAATACCGATAAATTTGGGAATTTCCGTTTGTTCGTGCTCAAGGGCATCGATATACAAGGTCGAAGCTTCCTGAATAAAGTTCTTATACAATGCTTGTCGTTCGGTTTTCTCTCGCAAGCGCTCTTCTGCCTTGCTTTGGTGACGATGCCCAAGCAAGGATGTGATAATAGAGGTAAATCCGCCCACAAAAGTTCCGGCTAGCGCTGATAGAGCGGAAATATATTCGGCATTAAGCATGGGAAACTCCGTCATTGTTATGCTTGGAACCGGATTGGTCACCGCAAGGCTCTGATGGTATCTGTGCCTTCTTGAAAACAACGCCTCAGAGCCATTTCGAAAGCAGAGACAACATAGGTCATGCGTAAAGTTTCTATTGGTTCTGACGAAACGACCAGCCGCGACGCAAGGAGACTGTTTTCAGGAATTTTGACGAGCGAATACCGCAGGGCTATTTCAACATGGGCAGCGCCTGTTTTGTCAGCTTCGACGAGCGTAAATCTTTCGACATTTGTTTGAAGATCGAATGCCGCGTTCACCGATGAATGGCTATCAATCACAGCGGTGAATAACCCGGAAGACTCAAGATCGCGCACAAGAAGCGGTTCGAGCATTTTTGCTGGCGGTGCGATCCATTCAGCATTTTTCACCCAAGTCAGTGAGCCATCGCTTTCCTGAACCTGAATGCGCTCGCTGCCCAAGCCCGCCACTGAATGCGGCATGGCGATGCGGAGGATACCCCATTTATGAGGACTGCCGGTTGCTTGTGACGGTAAAACATTTTCCGGGGTAATCTCATAAAGGGTGCGTTCAGGTTCGTGCGGCAAGGCGCAGCCGGTTACGCATAACATGATCATCAAGCGGAGATATTTCATGGCTTAATCTCCACGCCTTGTGTTGCCGGTGGGTAGATGATTCGCGAAGGATTGTCGTGCAAGGATTGGCTGAGGTCTGAAAAGCTATCGGCGGCGTCTTTTGCTCCCTGCATCGTCTCCGAAAGTCTATTCATGGTCTGTCTGCTGTCACGCACGGCACTGGATACATTCTGTTGGATCCCGCTCTTGTTCATTTCATTCAGGAAAAGCTCAAGAGAACCAGATGCCTTATCGAGATGACCCAATGTTTGGTTGACATGATTAAGGTTGCCGTCGTTGAAAAGCCGGCTGATTTTTTCCAGAGCAGCATTAAGGTTCCTTGCAGTGCCTTTTGCATCGCTCAGCAGGCGATCAAGTTCCGACATTTCGGAACGAATAACGGGAAGTTGACCCGGCGCGGTTGCAATCAAGGGCGTAGAGTTCTGTTCGTCATGGCGAAGATCGATAAAAGATACGCCCGTGATGCCGCTTGGTTTTATCGTCGCGATATCGCCTTGAGTGATATGAATAGTGCGGTCAATTCCCACGATCACGCATACGCGAGGCGGCATGGTGATGGACTCAAGGCTTATCTTTTGCACTTGGCCCACCTCGACGCCGAGATAGCGGACGCTGCTCCCTACGCTTAAACCGTTAACGGCCTGTTCGAATTCTATAACATAACTGACATTGGCTTTTCCGCCTTCATGCCGCCCATGCGCCCACAAGACGAAAGCCGCGAAACCTCCTATCAGCAGCAGCGAAAACAGCCCGACCAGAATAAAGGCGACGCGTCGTTCCATGGCTATTTCTCCTTCCTGCTATTTCTGGCGCGCTTCGCGCGAGGGCCGCCAAAATATTCCTTAATCCACGGGTGTGGGTTTTTCGTGACCTCATCTACAGTTCCCTGAATCATTTTATGGTCGATGATGACGCCAACACGGCTGCAAATATTGAATAAAGTATCCAGATCATGGGTCACCATGACCACGGTCAGGTTTAATTGCACATGAAGCACATCGATAAGCTTATCAAAAGCATCTGACGCAAGAGGATCAAGGCCGGAAGTCGGTTCGTCCAGAAAAAGCAAAGTCGGGTCAAGCGCCAGCGCGCGCGCAAGTCCGGCACGTTTAACCATGCCGCCCGACAGTTCCGACGGAAATTTGTTCGCCGCGTTATCTGGAAGATTCACCATCTTAAGCTTCAGCATCGCCAATTCGCGAATAATGGCGTCGGACAGCGGCAGGTATTCATACAGGGGCGTTTCGATATTCTCGATCACGCTTAAGGACGAGAATAAAGCGCCTTGCTGGTATAAAACACCGACATGCCGGTAAAGCTCATGTGTCTCGGTCTCGCATAGTTTGCCGATCTCTTTGCCGAAAACGCTTATGGATCCATCGTCGGGTTTATGCAGTCCCAGAATGCTTCGTAGCAGAACGGATTTGCCGCTGCCGGAGCCCCCGACAATGGCAAAAATCTCCCCCGGATATATATCAAGATCAAGCCAATCATGTACCACCTGATCGCCGAAGCGATTGACAAGGTTGCGAACGCTGACAACAGGTTCTGTCATAGGTTTAGCGCCGTGAAGAGGAGTGAAAACAAAGCGTCGGCTAAGATGACCAGAAAGATCGAATCTACGACGGCATTCGTGGTTTCTTTGCCGACGGATTCGGCGGAGGTGCTGACCTTCATGCCGTGATAGCAACCGACGACCGCAATAATGAATCCGAAAGCTGGAGCCTTACCAACCCCGATCCAGAAATCATTCATACGAAGGACATCGGACAAGCGCGAGATATAAAGGAGCCAGTTGGTTTTCGTGGTCAGAACCGTGAGCAACCCGCCTCCTGCTAACCCTGTCATATCGGCGAAAAACGCAAGCAAGGGCATCATGATGGTCAAAGCGGCAATGCGCGGCAAAACCAGTAGTCGCATCGGGTCTATGCCAGTTGTGACAAGCGCGTCAGTTTCCTCGTTAAGCTTCATGGCCCCGATTTCGGCGGCAAACGCGCTGCCGGAACGGCCCGCGATCATGATAGCTGTCAACAAAACGGCCATTTCACGCAAAACGGAGATGGTGACAAGATCAACGGTGTAGATATCAGCCCCGAACCGTTTGAGCTGCATAGAACCTTGATAGGCAATAACGATGGCGATCAGAAAGGATATAAGGCCGACAATAGGAGCGGCGCGAACAGCGGTGACTTCGCATTGTTTGATAAAGGCACGAAACCTGAACTGCAAAGGATGGATGATGGCGTCAAACAAAAGCATCCAGCACCAGCCAACAAACATGAGAACATCGGCAGCCTGTTTAAAGGCGCGGCGGAAAAAGTCCCATAACTCTTTCGGCAATTGCCGCAGCTGCGCCAAGTCTTTCCCTGGTTCCTCCAGCGAGGCTGCGACCTCTTGCAGAAAAGTAAGATAGTCTTGCCGAAATCCCTCAAGTTCGACCCTGACGCCAGCTCGTTTTAATTCTTCGATCCGTCTGAAGAGCAACCAGATGCCGGTGGCATCGAACTGTTTGATATCGTTGCATCGTATCGTTATCTGGCCTTGCTGCTTCGCAGGGATAGCAAGGCTGGCCTTCAGGCAATCCTGCGCGTAGTCAACCGTCCATGAGCCGATAACCACATAAACAGGGTTGCCATTGGCAATGGTTGTTTCAATCGAAGGTTGACCGAGTTTCATATTCATCTTTAGACCTGCCTTTTCTGGTTAAGCAGGAAGGGGAATACAAGAAATCCTTAGTATTCTTTGGACCATCCGCCGCCCAAAGCCTTGTACAGATTTACGGAAGCATTAAGCCGGTTGAGTTTCGCGGCGATAAGAGCGATTTGGGCGCTGTAGAGATTGCGCTCGGCATCGAGCACTTCAATGTAACTTGAATAACCGGATGTGTAGCGCAAGTTAGCGAGCCGCAGTGCTTCCTTGACGGCTTTTTCCTCTTTCGCCTGAGCCTCTTCTTCGCTCCGGGAATGGGTCTGGCCGGAAAGAGCGTCCTTAACGTCTTTGAACGCCGAACGGACAGAATTTTTATAAGAGGCCAGCAGTTCCTGATTTTTGGCGAGTGCCATATCGACGCCGCTATCTGTTCTTCCAAAATCGAAGACGGGGCCCGCCAGCGTCGCGCCCATTGACCACACGTGAAGCGTTCCGTTGTAAAGATTCGCGACGTCGATATTGGATATACCCAGTAGGCTAGACAATGAAATGGTCGGGAAATACGCAGCGCGTGCGACGCCGATGTTGAAATTGCTGGCGATGAGCATTTCTTCAGAAGCCGCAATATCCGGCCTGCGCTCCAGAAGACTGGATGGCAAATTGTCCGGCATAACTGGCGGAACAGGCAGCGCATTCAGATCGTTCCCGCGTTCGATGCGGCCTTCGATGATATCCTTTGGCGAGCGGCCAAGCAGAACGGAAAGAGAGCTTTCAGCGATATCCTTCTGCTCCATCAGCTTGGGAAGCTGAGCGTGCGTTCCTTCCATTTCCGCTTCGGATTGCTTTAGGACAAGCTCGTTTGTGGCTTCGCGATCAAATTGCTTTTTAATGATATGATAAGATTCTTCGCGTGAACGGATGGTGTCCTGCGTAATTCTGATATCCGCGTCGAGCGCAAGAATGTTGAAGTAAAGTTGGGCTACTGAGGACGCAATCGAGAGCTTCGCCGCATCCTGGTTGTACCCCGCCGCCAGAAAAACCGCTTTACCTTCCTGGCTCGCGCTAGCCAGCTTTCCCCAAAGATCAAGCTCATAAGACAGCATGCCGCCGAAGAAGGACAGATTTCCCGGCTTACTGCTCAAAAGAGGGCTATTCTTAAAATCAAGTTGTGTACGTGTAGCGAAACCCGTCGCGGCAAGCAAGGGGAACTGGTTGCCGAACGCATAATTGTATTGCGCCTGCGCTTCCTGCACGCGCGCTGCTGCGACTGAAAGGTCGCCGTTGTTGGCCAAAGCCTCTTCTATCAACTTTACCAGCGGGGGGTCGTGATATTCGTTCCACCATTCTTTCAATGTTTCGTTTTTCGCTTCGCTTTGTTTTTCATTTGGCCATTTCTCGGGCATATCGAGAGCCGGACGCTTATAGTCCGGAGAAAGCCAAGCGCAGCCGGACAGAAGCAATACAAGAACAGGGGCGAGGATAATGCGGTTTTTCATGACACGGCCTCGTTTGTTTCGGTTGCCGGTTCTTCCTTGATCCTAAACCAGGTGATGTAGAGCGAGGGCAGGAAGATAAGCGTGAGCATTGTCGCAACGGCCAATCCGCCCATGATGGCGCTCGCCATGGGGCCCCAGAAAACAGTCGGCGCGATGGGTATCATGCCGAGAATGGCGGCGGCTGCCGTGAGCATGATCGGGCGGAAACGAAGCAGGGTTGCCTCGACGACAGCATCCCACTTGTTGCGTCCTTCCTCCTTTTCCACTTCGATCTGATGCACGAGGATGACAGAGTTGCGCACGATCATGCCGATGAGTGCCACGATGCCAAGCATCGCGACGAATCCCATGGGCTGATGAGTAAGAAGCAAAGCCAGAACGACGCCAATGACGCCAAGCGGCGCCACGCTCATCACCAAGAACAGGCGACTAAAGTTTTGCATCTGGATCATCAGGACGGTCATCATAAGAATGAGCATGAGCGGAAAGACTGCGGAGACTGAAGCCTGTGATTTCGCGCTTTCCTCAACGGAACCGCCATCGACGATTTTATAGCCGGGTGGCAAATCTTTCCGTATTTCCTCGATCTTGTTCTTCAAATGATCGACGGCTGTGGCAGGCATAACGCCTTTCGTCATATCGGCCTGAACCGTCAGCGTCGGGAGCCGGTCGCGCCGCCAGATCAACGGCAGATCCTGCTCGTAATCGACGGAGGCGAGTTCGGTCAGTGGAACCGCCCTGCCGTTCGGTAAGGGAACTTCGAGTCCGCGAATGGTGTCAAGCGACATGCGTTCGGTGTCCTCAGACCTTACGACCACGTCCACCAGATAAATATCGTCTCGTACCTGCGTTGTCGTTATGCCGGAAATGACGGCATAGATCGCCTGTGCAACGGTTGCTGAACTCATGCCAAGGATTCTGGCCTGATCCTGATTAATCTTGATGCGCAACTTTCGGATCGGTTCCATCCAGTTAAAGTTGACTTTTTGGAGATCGGGGCTGTTTCCCATGGCTTGCGCGACCCTATAGGCGTATTCGCGCACTTTCATGGGATCGTAGCCGCTGACACGATATTGAACGGGCCATCCGACGGGCGGACCGAGTTCAAGCGGGTAAATACGGCTGACCATTTCCGGAAATTTCTCTTGCAGCGCAGCGTCGAGGCGCTTGTGAACCTGCTCGCGCGCCTCAAGGCTTTTGGTGACGATGACCGTCTCTGTAAGAAAGTCGTTCTGCAACTGCACATCAAGCGGCAGATAAAAACGGATTGCGCCGCGACCGACATAGGAACTCCAATGGTCGATGTCCGGATCGTCTTTAAGGATTGCGTCAAGCTTTTTCGCTGCGTCATTCGTGGCATAAATAGAAGAACCTTGTGTCAGATTCATATCGACAATGAGTTCGGGACGATCCGAAGAAGGGAAGAACTGGTTCGGCACAAGCGGAATGAGCGCAAGAGATAAGCCAAAGATGCCGAACGTAATCGCCAGGGTCGTTTTGGGACGGCGCATGCTGAAAAGCAGCAACCGCCGGAATTTGCCCATAACTTTCCCGCCTTCTTTGTGCTTTTCTTGTTTTTTGGTCTTCAGGATCATCGTTCCGATAACGGGAGCGAAGATCACGGCGACAAACCAAGAAAGCAGCAGGGCAATCGCTACGACGGCAAACAGCGAAAAGGTGTATTCACCAGCCATACTTCTAGCGAAGCCGACTGGCACAAATCCGAACATCGTGACCAAGGTTCCGGTGAGCATCGGAAAAGCGGTTGAGGTATAGGCAAAGGTTGCAGCTTTCGTGGTGCTCCATCTTTCTTCAAGTTTCGTTACCATGCTTTCGACCGTGATCATGGCATCATCGACGAGTAGCCCCAAGGCGATGATCAGCGCACCAAGAGAAATGCGTTGCAGGTCTATCCCCAGCATCTGCATCGTGACGAAAACAAAGGCCAGAACGAGCGGAATTGAACAGGCGACGACCATACCTGCCCGCATGCCTAAACTTAAAAAGCTGATACCGAGAACAATCGCAATGGCCTCCCACAAAGCTTCCATGAAATCGTCGACGGCGTCATGAACGACCTTGGGCTGATTGGCGACAAGATGCGTTTCGATACCAATGGGCAGGTCTGTCTTGATTTGGGCGAAGGCCGTGCTCAGGTTTTTCTCAAGCGCGAGAATATCGCCTCCCTGCCTCATTGAAGTTGCAAGCCCGATGGCGTCCTTTCCGTTCACGCGGAAGATCGGTTGCGGTGGATCGGCGTAACCGCGCTTGATCATGGCAATGTCGCTGAGTCGCAGCATGCGCGATCCAACCGAAAAATTGATCTGTTTTAAGTCTTCTTCGGACTGGAACTTTCCAGATACCTGGACGAGGATTTTTTCGTCTTTCGTCTGAATATCGCCTGACGGAATAACAGCGTTCTGCTCGGCGAGGGCTTTGAGCAGCGCCATCTTATCCAGCCCCATTTCAGCCAGGCGATGCGTTGAAAACTCGACATAGATGCGCTCGTCCTGTGCGCCGAGAATTTCGACCTTAGAGACGTCCTGAACTTCGAGAATCCGTGAACGGGCCTTTTCGACATAATCCCGCAGTTCCCTATGCGTGAAACCGTCCGCCGTGAACGCGTAGATGATGCCGTAAGTGTCGCCGAATTCGTCGTTGAAGAAAGGTCCGACAACGCCTTGTGGCAATGTTTGTTTGATATCGCCTATTTTCTTGCGGACTTGGTACCAAACGTCTGGCACTTCTCTTTTGGGGATTTCTCCCCGCAAGGTCACGAAAACGGTCGAGCGCCCAGCGGTCGTATAGCTTTTTAGATAATCCAGATAAGGCGTTTCCTGTAGTTTCTTTTCAATGCGATCCGTCACCTGACGCATCGTTTCGTCCTGCGTCGAGCCGGGCCATACAGTCTGCACGACCATCGTTTTGATTGTGAACTCCGGGTCTTCATTGCGTCCAAGATGCAGATAGGCGTTGATCCCCGCCACAACGCCCATCAGCATTAAATAGATGACGAGCGCCTTGTGATTGATCGCCCAGTCGGAAAGATTGAAGGAGGTCATTGTGCGGCCTCAAGCAATTTGACCTTTTGACCTCCGTGAAGAGCCTGCACACCTGCCGTCACAACCCGCTCTCCCGATTGCAGGCCGTTTGCAATGACGACGGAATCCTGCGTGTATTGCGCGACGGTAACCGGCTTGATGTGAACGGTCTGATCCTTCGCATCTACGACCCAGACGGCAGGCTTGCCTTGTGACATGGCTAGCGCCGAGGAAGGGATTTCGATTTGCATGTTCGCCTGCACGATCAGCCGCCCAACAACTGTTGAGCCCAGAAACATGCCGGAAGGCACATCATGAAGCCCAACCTTGACCTGATAGGTCCGGGTCGCCGGATCCGCTTGTGGAGAAACCTCGCGTACTTTTCCGGTCGTTTTGATTTCGGGATTATCGGCCAGCCAAACCTCAACTTCCTGTTGCTTGGACGTGACGCCTCGAATGACTTGCGCCGGTGTGTCAAAAACAGCATCCCTGCCTTCTTGACGCGCCAGAAGAAGGATCATCTGACCTGCTTGCACGACTTCGCCCGGCTCTGCGCCTTTTGCGGTGATAACGCCATCCGCTTCCGACTTCAGTTTTGTGTATCCTAATTGATCTTCGGCGGAGTTTAACTTTGCCTTGGCGGCATTAACCTGGGCTTGAGCCGTTTTGAGCTGGCGCAAAGCAGCCTCGTATTCTGCCCTGGAAACGGCATTTTCCTTGAGCAAATCGCTAAGGCGTTTCTCGGCTGCTTGGGCTTGCTCAAGAACCGCCTGTGCCGCGGCATAATCCGCCTGCGCGGCGTTTCGCGCGTTTTTCTCGGTTTCGGAATCGAGGACAGCGACAACTTGCCCGACCTTAACCGTGTCGCCGACATTGGCCGGTCTTTCGATTAATTTTCCGGAAAGTCGAAAAGCCAGACTGACTTCGTCGCGGGCATGAAGTTGACCCGTCAGGATGATCGGATCACCGACTTCGTGTTTTTCTATAACGACGGTGCGAACAGGCCTGATCTCCTCGGCCTGTTCTTTCTTTCCGCACCCGCAAAGCATCAGCATAAGCGCGAAGCTCAGAACAAAGACCCGCATTATCTTGCCAGAAAGAGTTTTGTTGGTGATCATGGACGATCTCCGCAAGTTTTCAGACGGGTTATTTTTTCGTCTTAGTCGGTATCGCGCTGTCCAATAACGCCTTCAAGAAAACCAAAATCACCTGATCGGCTGGTTTGGCTCCGGGCATTGTCCCTTGAATGGAAAAACCGTCCCACAACGCAGCAAATCCAATCGCCATTTGAAAGAAATCAATTTTCGGCTCAAGGCCGCGGAAGGCAAACAAAGTCTTTAGTCCTTCGGCAAGTTCCTGCATTCGTTTTGCTTTGGCATTATCGAAGTTCTTTCTGAATGAAGGATTACGGTTTGCATACATTTGCAGTTCAAACGTGAGGGCGGAAAGGCTTTTGTTTTTTTGAAGTTTTTTTAGCCAAGCCGAAATTTTATCCCATACTTGCCCCTTCTTTCCTTTTCCCGTTTCAGCCGTAATTTTTCTGAATACCCGTATTTCTTCACGCATATGGATATCAACCAGCTCATGCAAAAGAGCTTCCTTGCTTTCGAAGTTGGAATAAAAGGCGCCGAGCGAGTACCCAGCCGCTTCGGTGATGTCTCTGATAGAGGCATCGGCAATTCCCTTGCGAACAATTTGATCCTGAGCGACGGCGAGCAAACGCTCACGCGTTTGCTGTTGCATATCCTTTCGAGTCATTCTTGGCATTTTTCTTCCTCCCTAACATCTAAGATAACAGATGTTATCCAAAAATCAAGTGTTATCTAAATATCCACTTATTTAAAAGGGATTCTCTCATCGGGAAAATTTTCCATTTTCACCAAATCAATGCGGTCGTTGATACGAACCAGAAGGCCCACGAACTCGCCTAAATTTCGAAATGCATCTTCAGCTTCGGCCTCCGTCACAGGCTTGTCGGGGCAGTACTCGTTAAGCATCGCCTGAAACCTTTTGTAATCCGCCTTATGGGGGATAGATTTCTTGCTTAAATGAAGAGGGCAGGGATCATGATTGGCATTCTCTGACATCAAGAACCTCCTTTGTGTAAAATTCTATTTTGTGTTGAAAACAAAAACGCCCTACGGCGTGAATCCCGGCGGGGCGAGTTCCGGCTTATGTTTAATTGCACATAAGCCAGAATGTGTTGCGCCGGGATTTATGTTGCGGGGGTTCTTTTTCTGACGTCCCCGTAGGTGTGAAGCGGAATCCGCCGCAACATAATTTTCTTCACAAGGCTTTCAGGAAAGCCATCAGGTCCTTGCTT